>Ga0208059_1000077_pt1 | contig 40812 bp, 39 predicted proteins | sample DeeseametaMP0959_FD_184199 | JGI IMG/M metagenome (GOLD analysis project Ga0208059, IMG submission 184199) | Marine microbial communities from the Deep Indian Ocean - MP0959 (SPAdes) | ecosystem: Environmental > Aquatic > Marine > Oceanic | place: East of Madagascar, South Indian Ocean...
CCCCGCCGCAACCGCGCTTCAGGCGGCCAACAGCGAGACCGGCATCCTGCAAGACCTGCCGGCGGGGCTGGCGCTGACCGATGCGGTGCAGGCCTTTGGCAAGGTGCCGTTTTCCTTTGCCTGGTCGGGGGCGCAGATGGCGCTGGTCTCGGGGCACAAGCTGGGCGGGCCGAAAGGCGTGGGGGCGCTGGTGTTGCAGCGCGGGCTGGATGTTGCGGCGCAGATCCGGGGCGGCGGCCAGGAGATGGGCCGCCGGTCGGGCACCGAGAACCTGATCGGCATCGCCGGTTTCGGCGCCGCCGCGGAACAGGCGGCGCGCGATCTGGCCGATGGCACCTGGGAGCGGGTGGCGGAACTTAGAAATATTCTAGAAAAAGCCATTGAGGCTCGGGAAAAAGAGATTATTTTAGTCGGGAAATCGACGTCGCGCCTGCCCAATACCCTTTGCATGATCGCACCGGGCTGGAAGGGCGAGACGCAGGTCATGGCGATGGATTTGGCCGGCTTCGCGATCAGCGCCGGTTCGGCCTGTTCCAGCGGCAAGGTCAAATCCAGCCGCGTGCTGCGCGCGATGGGATATGGAGAGCAAGAGGCCGCCTGTGCGATCCGGGTGAGCCTTGGCCCTTCGAACACGGAAGACGACGTGCTGCGCTTTGCCGAAGCGTGGTGCAGAGCATATGAAAAGCATCGCGCCCGCGCGGCGTGACACCGGAGGTAGATATCATGGCAGCTCTTGACCAGACCCAGGTCAAAGAAGGCGTCGACCAGGAGACCGTGGATGCGGTTCGCGAGGTCAGCACCTACAAATATGGCTGGGAAACCGAGATCGAGACGGAATATGCGCCCAAGGGGCTGACCCCCGATATCGTGCGGCTGATCTCGGAAAAGAACGAAGAGCCGGAATGGATGACCGAATGGCGGCTGGCGGCCTATGAACGCTGGCTGACCAAGAAGGAGCCGGACTGGGCGATGGTCGATTACCCCGAGATCGACTTCCAGAACCAATATTACTATGCCCGTCCCAAGAGCATGACGGAAAAGCCCAAATCGCTCGACGAGGTCGATCCGGCACTGCTGGCGACCTATGAGAAGCTGGGCATTCCGCTGAAGGAACAGATGATCCTGGCCGGTGTCGAAGGTGCCGAGGAGGCCCCGGCCGAGGGCCGCAAGGTGGCCGTGGATGCGGTGTTCGATTCGGTTTCGGTCGGCACGACCTTCCAGAAAGAGCTCAAGAAGGCCGGCGTGATCTTCTGTTCGATCTCCGAGGCGATCCGCGAACATCCCGAGCTGGTCAAGAAATACCTGGGCTCCGTGGTGCCGGTCAGCGACAATTTCTACGCCACGCTGAACAGCGCGGTTTTCTCCGACGGCTCCTTTGTCTATGTGCCGCCGGGCGTGCGCTGCCCGATGGAGCTCAGCACCTATTTCCGCATCAACGCCGAGAACACCGGCCAGTTCGAGCGGACGCTGATCATTGCCGACAAGGGCTCTTACGTCTCCTACCTCGAAGGCTGCACCGCGCCGCAGCGCGACACCTCGCAGCTGCATGCCGCGGTGGTGGAAATCATCGTCGAGGAAGATGCCGAGGTGAAATATTCCACCGTTCAGAACTGGTTCCCCGGGGATGAGAACGGCAAGGGCGGGATCTACAACTTTGTCACCAAGCGCGCCGATTGCCGGGGCGACCGGGCGAAATGCATGTGGACGCAGGTCGAGACCGGCTCTGCCGTGACCTGGAAATATCCCTCCTGCATCCTGCGCGGCGATGACAGCCAGGGCGAGTTTTATTCGATCGCCATCACCAACAACTACCAACAGGCCGATACCGGCACCAAGATGGTGCACCTGGGCAAGAACACCCGCTCGCGCATCGTGTCGAAAGGGATCAGCGCCGGTTTCGCGCAGAACACCTATCGCGGGCTGGTCAGCATGCATCCGAAGGCCAAGAACAGCCGCAATTACACCCAGTGCGACAGCCTGCTGATCGGCGACAAATGCGGCGCACATACGGTGCCCTACATCGAGGTGAAGAACAATTCCTCGCGGGTCGAGCACGAGGCCACAACCTCGAAGGTCGATGACGACCAGATGTTCTATTGCCGTCAGCGCGGAATGGACGAAGAGGAAGCGGTGGCGCTGATCGTGAACGGCTTTGCCAAGGAAGTGCTTCAGGCGCTGCCGATGGAATTCGCGCTCGAGGCGCAGCAGCTGGTGGCGATCTCGCTCGAAGGCTCTGTCGGCTGAGACGAGGCAGGGGTGGGCCCTCTGGCCCACCGATGCCACGGCAGAAGGCAGAGGGCGCGCGCGCCCGCAAACACAGGCGACCAGAGATGATCCCACGTATCAAACGTATCCAGAAGCGTCTGCGCCTCGGCCGTCCGGTCGAGAGCGTGAAGCTTCAGATCGTGCAGGCACGGGTGCTGGAGCGGGCGGTGACCTTTTGCGTCAACATGAAGAACGACCCGGTGCAGCGCAATCATCGGCGCGGGCAGTTCTATGAGATGAGCGAGCTGTCGCGGCTGGCGTCGGTTTTCCCCAAGGGCGGCGTCTTTGTCGATATCGGTGCCAATGTCGGCAATCACACGCTGTTTGCCGCGCTGTTTCTGGGGGCGTCGCGGGTGATCCCCTTCGAGCCCAATCCCAAGGCCTTCGAGCTTCTGGTGAGCAACGTGCTGGTCAATGGCTTGCGCGACACGGTCGATCTCTCGAAACTGGGGGTTGGCGTGTCGGATGCGCAGGGCGGCGGCTTTGCCATGCAGGACCGAGACCGCAACCTTGGCGGCGCCAAGATGCTTGAGGGGCAGGGTGAACTCGAGGTGCATCGCGGCGACGCGCTGCTCGAGGGTGTGACGCCGGATTTCATCAAGATCGACGTCGAAGGCATGGAAATGCAGGTTCTGGCCGGGCTGAGCGGCGTGCTGGAACGGGCGCGGCCGGTGATGATGGCCGAGGTCGACAACGCCGTCGAAGCGGACTTTCTGGCCTGGGTCACGGCGCAGGGCTATGCGCTGTTCGCGACCCATCAGCGCTATCGGCTGAACAAGAACCACCTGATCTGCGATGCCGGCGATCTGGATCGGCTCACCGAAGCCTATGCCGCAAGCGCCGCCAAGGCCGAGGCACCGGCCGAATCGACCGAAGTGCTGACGCAGGGTGAGGTGTGATGTCTGTGATTTATCTCACATTGAAGCCAATGCCGACGCATTTCTGCCGCCTTCCTGCGCGAACTGTTGCAGAAACAAAAGACGCAAGAGGCAGCAGACATGATCGGCACGCAGGGGCAGGCGAGCTTTCAGGCCCGGATTTCCCGGATCAATTCCGGACAGGTGAGCCAGGTGCCGCAACCGGGGGTCTCGGACGGCAGTGGGACCTGCTGGATCACCCACAAGAGCGCCCGGCGGATGCAAAAGCGCGCCGCGCCGGAGACCGGTCGGACGGCGTCGACCTCGGGCCTTTTCGGCTTTGTGCTGGGCCTGCTGGCGTTCGTGCTGTCGCAATTGGGCGGGTATCACCTGTTCGGCCTGCCCGATTCCAAGATGACCGGCGACATCCGCATGCTGCTGGATGGCGTCGGCGCGATGGCGGTGCTGGCGACGGTCTCGCTGGTCTTTGCCGCCCCGTCGAAACGGCACATGGCGGTCAGGATTGCCGGCGTCGCGGTGGCCATGGCCACGATGCACAATCTGGTGCACATGGCGCCGGATGTCTTTGCGATGGCCTTTTCGGCCGAGTGGGTCGAGGCCACCCGCGCCGCGAGCGAACCCGGATCGATCCTGTTTCGCGGCGTGAGCATTCCGCTTTCCTGACAATCGAAAAATCCGAAATCAGCGCGGCGCAGCCCCAAGGGGCGGCGCTGCCTTCACGCGTTTACACGAGGTAGAAAAATGCTGGAAATCAAGAACCTGCACGTCAAACTTGAAGAAGAGGACAAGCAGATCCTCAAAGGTGTCGACCTGACGGTCGAAGCCGGCAAGGTGCATGCCATCATGGGCCCCAACGGCTCTGGCAAATCGACGCTCTCTTACGTTCTCTCGGGCCGCGACGGCTATGAGGTGACCGACGGCGAAGCGACGCTGGAGGGCAATGACCTGCTCGACATGGAGCCGGAAGAGCGCGCCGCGGCGGGCCTGTTTCTGGCGTTCCAGTACCCGGTGGAAATCCCCGGCGTCGGCAACATGACCTTTCTGCGCACCGCGCTCAACGCGCAGCGCAAGGCGCGCGGCGAGGAAGAGCTCAACGCCACCGAATTCCTCAAGCTGATCCGGGCCAAGGCCAAGGATCTCAAGATCGACGCCGAGATGCTGAAGCGTCCGGTCAACGTCGGCTTTTCGGGCGGTGAGAAAAAGCGCAACGAAATCCTGCAAATGGCGATGCTCGCGCCCAAGATGTGCATCCTCGACGAGACCGACTCGGGGCTTGACGTCGATGCGATGAAACTGGTGGCCGATGGCGTCAACGCGTTGCGCGACGAGGGCCGGGGCTTCCTGGTCATCACCCACTACCAGCGTTTGCTGGACCACATCAAACCCGACGTGGTGCACATCATGTCGAACGGCCGCATCATCAAGACCGGCGGGCCCGACCTGGCGCTCGAGGTCGAAGAGCGCGGCTATGCCCATCTGGTGGAGGAGGTGGCGTAATGGCACTTCCGCAAATCAAACAGGATGCCACCGAGGCGCGGATCGCGGCGCTCGACCTGCCCGTAGGCGGCTGGTCGGATGCGGCGCGGCAGTCCGCGCTGGGCCGGTTGCGCGAAATGGGCCTGCCCGGACGGCGCGACGAATACTGGAAATTCACCCGCCCCGACACGCTGACCCAGCCCGAGGCGCCGCGCGCCGCGCTCTTTGATCCCAAGGAAGCGCCGGTTTTTGACGAGGTCGAGCGGCTCAATCTGGTCTTTGTCGACGGGGTCTTCGATGCCGAGGCTTCGGACGATCTGGCGCTCGAAGGCGTGACGATCGAGCGCCTGGCCGAAACCAGGAGCGATCTGCACTGGGCCAAGGGGCTTTACGGCACGCTCGAGGCCAATGGCCAGGTGCCGGTGCAGCGCCCGCTGGCGGCGCTCAACACCGCCTTTGCCACCGACGGCCTGCTGATCCACGTGACCGGCATCCCGTCCAAGCCGATCTCGATCTGCTACGAGCACAAGTCCGAAACCTCGGATGCGATGCTTCACCATGTGGTCAAGGTCGATGCCGGCGCCGAAGTGACCATTCTCGAGAACGGCCCGGCGGCGGCGCGGTTCAACAAGGTGATGGAGATCGACGTCGCCGATGGCGCCAGGCTGCACCACATCCGCACCCAGGGCCGCGACCACGAGCGCCAGGCCGTGACGCATGTCTTTGCCCGTCTTGGCGCGGAATCGGTGTTCAAAAGCTTTACCCTGACCGCTAACGGCGTGCTGACCCGCAATGAATGCGTGATCGAGCTGACCGGGGACGACGCGGTGGCGCATGTCGCCGGGGCCTGTGTCGGCGACGGTGACTTTCACCACGACGACACCGTCTTCGTCACCCATGACGCGGTGAACTGCGAAAGCCGTCAGGTCTTCAAGAAGGTGCTCCGCAACGGCGCCACCGGCGTCTTTCAGGGCAAGATCCTGGTCAAGGCCGGCGCGCAGAAGACCGATGGCTACCAGATCAGCCAGTCGCTGCTGCTCGACGAGGACAGCCAGTTTCTCGCCAAGCCCGAGCTCGAGATCTATGCCGATGACGTGGCCTGTTCGCATGGCTCCACCTCCGGCGCGATCGACGAGGAGGCGCTGTTCTATCTGCGCTCGCGCGGCGTGCCGGAGCCGCAGGCGGTCAACCTGCTGACGCTGGCCTTTCTGGCCGAAGCCGTGCAGGAGATCGAGAACGAGGCGCTGGCCGAAGAGATCACCGCCCGGATCGAGGGATGGCTCATCCGCCATCGGGACTGACACGACGCCATGGCTATCACACAGGACATCGTCGCCACATATCGCGGCCCCGGCGCAGTGATGCGCCGGCTGCTGGCGCGCGGCCAGCGCGAGGACCGGGCGCTGGCCATTCTCATGGCAGGCTGCCTTCTGGTCTTTGTGTCGCAATGGCCGCCGCTGGCGCGCCAGGCGCATTTCGACGGGCAGGAGCTTAACCCGCTTCTGGGCGGCGCGCTGCTGGCCTGGGTGATGATCGCGCCGCTGATCTTCTACGGTCTGGCGGCGCTCAGCCATCTTCTGGCTCGCGCTCTGGGCGGGCAGGGCAGCTTTTTCGGCGCGCGTCTGGCGCTCTTCTGGGCGCTCTTGGCGGCCTCACCGCTGATCCTGCTCAACGGTCTTCTGGCCGGGTTCATCGGCGCCGGGCCGGGGCCCAAGGCGGTGGAGTTCATCAGCTTACTCGTCTTTCTGTGGTTCTGGATCGGCGGGCTGCGCGCAGCGGAAAGGCCAGAGACATGACCCGGACCGGCTGGCGCGATCTGGTGACCGAAACGCTGGTGGCGCCGCGTGTGGCGGCGGCGCGGCTGATCGTGCTCGATCTGCCGCGCCCGGTGCTCTGGCAGGCGCTGGTGCTGGTGATCGTGCTCAATGCGCTGGCCTTCCACCTCGGCATCCTGGCGGCACCGCCCAGCGCGCCGCTGCCGCCAATGATGGCGACGCCTTTCATGTTCGCCTTGACGCTGGGCTGCGGTGCGGTGGTGACGGTTTTTGCCATCACCTTTACAGGCAACTGGCTGGGCGGCGAAGGCGGGCTTGGCGATGTGCTGGTGCTCATCGTCTGGCTTCAGGCGCTGCGGCTGGCGGTGCAACTGGTCGCCACCGTGCTGACCCTGGTGGCGCCGGGACTGGCGCTCATCCTCCTGATGGCCGTGAACCTCTATGGCCTCTGGATCTTCGTGAATTTCATCGATGTGGCGCACCGCTTCGGGTCGCCGCTCAAGGCCTTGGGCGTGATCGCGCTGGCGGGGATCGGCATCGTTCTGGGCCTGGTCCTGATGCTCTCGCTGATCGGGGCCAGCACCGTGGGAGTATCCGCATATGTATGACGTGGCCGCAATCCGGGCCGACTTTCCGATCCTCGGACGCGAGATCAATGGCAAGCCGCTGGTCTATCTCGACAATGGCGCCTCGGCGCAGAAACCGAAGGTCGTGATCGACGCGGTGACCCAGGCCTATTCGATGGAATACGCCAATGTGCACCGGGGCCTGCATTACCTGTCGAACCTCGCCACCGAGAAATACGAGGCCGTGCGCGGCACCATCGCGCGCTTTCTGAACGTGGCCGACGAAGACGAGATCGTGCTCAACACCGGCACCACCGAGGGCATCAACACCGTGGCCTACGGCTGGGCGATGCCCCGGCTGGAGGCCGGCGACGAGATCATCCTTTCGGTGATGGAACACCATGCCAATATCGTGCCCTGGCATTTCCTGCGCGAGCGCCAGGGAGTGGTGATCAAATGGGTCGAGATCGAGGCCGACGGATCGCTCGACCCGCAAAAGGTGATCGACGCCATGGGGCCGAAAACCAGGCTGGTGGCGGTGACCCATATGTCCAATGTGCTTGGCACGCGGGTCGATGTGGCGCCGATCTGCGCCGCCGCCCGCGAGCGCGGCATCGCCACGCTGATCGACGGCAGCCAGGCGGCAGTGCACGGGCCTGTCGATGTCGATGCGCTGGGCTGCGACTTCTATGCCATCACCGGCCACAAGCTCTATGGCCCCTCCGGTTCCGGCGCGATCTTCATGAAGAAGGCGCGCATGGCCGAGATGCGCCCCTTCATGGGCGGCGGCGACATGATCAAGGAGGTGCATCGCGACGGCATCCTCTACAACGACCCGCCGATGAAGTTCGAGGCCGGCACTCCGTCGATCGTGGCGATCATCGGGCTTGGCGCGGCGCTGGAGTACATGATGGGCCACGGCATGGACAATATCGCCGCCCATGAAGCGGCGCTGACCCAATATGCGCGCGGCCGGCTGGACGGGCTGAACTGGCTTCAGATCCAGGGCAAGGCGGCGGGCAAGGGGGCGATCTTTTCCTTCACCCTCGACGGCGCGGCGCATGCGCATGACATCTCGACCATTCTCGACAAGAAAGGCGTCGCGGTGCGCGCCGGCCACCATTGCGCCGGCCCGCTGATGGATCATCTGGGCGTGACGGCGACCTGCCGGGCCTCGTTCGGCATGTACAACACCGAGGCCGAGGTCGACGCGCTGATCGACGCGCTGGAGCTGGCGCACGATCTCTTTGCCTGAGGCGCGATTTTACGCCGATTTGCAATTGCAGCGCCCGCGTACTCTGAGTATAGAGGGCCCTGCACGCACCTGTAGCTCAGCTGGATAGAGCGCTGCCCTCCGAAGGCAGAGGCCAAAGGTTCGAATCCTTTCAGGTGCGCCAAACTTCCCTGAAAAATCCGTTTTTCTCCGAGTGTTGGCCGTCGCTTGCGGGTCCGACTGACACGCTGGTCGAAGGCTGGTTCGCGAACCAAATCGTTCTTGGCACCTTTACGCTGTCAAACCCCGAGGGTGACGCCTTCAGCCTGGCTGTCGATGATCCCCGGTTCAGGGTGCGGGCGACCGCTACCCTCGGGCAATTCGAATTGTTCCTCCTGGCGGGCACGAATATCGACTTCGAGGAGGAAAGCAGCATCGATGTCGCAATCACGGCCACGGAAACCGGCGATGCGGCGCAGAGCGGCCAGACATTCACCGTCAACGTAACCGACGTGAACCGGGAGAGTATCTATGCCGGGGTGGGGATGGCAATGACAGGATCCACGGCAATCAGGGGCGCGACGTGATCGAGGGCGGTTCCGGCGACGACGACCTGCGCGGAGGCACCCTGGCCGACGCATTCCTCTTTGTACCGGGGCGCGGCAACGACACGATTTCCGATTTCGGACATTTCCAGGACGCCATTGTCGTCAGCGTGGCGCTGCTTGGCCCGGCCACGACCGGGGCAGAGGTGATCGCCATGTTCGCCGACACAAGCAGCGGCGTGGCTGTTCCGGATTTCGGAAGCGAAACCATAACTTTCTCGAACCTGACGCACTTTGACGACATGGCGGACAACATCTTTATCGCCTGAAGGCAGGGGCCATCAGCCCCCCAACGCCGCGATATTGCCCTTGTCGGGAAAGCAGGTGGCTTGCCGCTCACGGGCCTCCTGCCAGCGGCCGATCGAGCGGCGCGTCTTGTAGCCGGGCAGACCGTCGGCGCCGCCGACGTCATGGCCCATCGCCTCGAGCGAGCGCTGCGCGGCGGCGATGTCGGAGCGGAACAGCCTGTCGACCCGGCCCCAAGCCTGGCGGAAATCGCCGACGTTGAAACGAATGCGGTCGCCGACATGGCCGACAAAGAGCGCATAGAGGTCGGAGGTGTTGTAATCCTTGAGCACGTAGAAGTTCGGCGTCACCACGAACGCCGGCCCATGCCGCCCGGCGGGCATCATCAGATAACCTTCGCCGGGCAACTCATGCGCCGGGAAGGGCCGGCCCGAGACCCGGGTGATGCCCATGGCGGCCCAATCGGCGATCGGGCGGCCCTGATCGGGGCCTTCCAGCGTACAGGAGACCGCATCCGGCACCATGACCTCGAACCCCCAGTCGCGGCCGGCAACCCAGCCGTGTTCGGCCAGGTAATTGCCGATCGAGGCGATGGTATCGGCCTCGGAGCGCCAGATGTCGGCCTTGCGGTCGCCATTGCCGTCGGCGGCGTAGTTCAGAAAGCTCGAAGGCATGAACTGCGGCTGGCCGAGCGCGCCGGCCCAGCTGCTCTTCATCGCGCTCTCCGGCGCGTGACCGGCTTCGGCGATCTGCAACGCGGCGATCAACTCGGCGCTGAAATATTCCGCGCGGGTCGACATGAAACCCTTGGTGCCCAGCACGCGAAAGGCATTATGCGGGATCGCCACCCGACCATAGCCGCTTTCCCGGCCCCAGATGGCAAGGATGATGCGGCCCGGCACGCCGGTGCGCCGCTCGGTCTGCGCCAGCGCGGTGGCGTGGCGTTGCGCCATCTGCTTGCCGATGCGGGTGGCGCCCTCGATGGAGTTGCGATTGAAATACTTCGACGGCGCGCCGAATTCGGCCTGCCGCTGACGTTTCGGGGTCTCGGGCGCGGTGCCGGGGGGCACCAGATCCGGCAGATCCCAGTTGAGCGTGACGCCGGAAAAGGCCGCGTCAAAGGTGGCGCGCGAGACGCCCTTGGCCCGGGCGCGCGGCCAGATCTCTGACTGGATCCAGGATTGAAACTGTCGCTCGATGGCCGGCTTGTCCTGGGCCTGCGCGGTCATGGCCAGGAAAACGAGGGTCACGGACAAAAAAAACGCACGCACTGGGAACCTCCGGATATCTGGTGGGTTGTGGACATGGAACGTAACGAGGAAGGGCGGATATATCACCCGGTTTGCCAGTCACAGCACGGTGATGCCGCAGCGCAGGATCACAATTTGACAGACGGCCCTGTCGATTTCTATTGTGTTCGTCCGCCTGTGGACTGCCAAGGTCTGTTGCGCCATCTCCCCGGATGCGCAGCTTTGATGGCAGGGCCCCGGTGTGACGAAACCGGAGGAGAAAAACAAAACGCCGCCCAGATGGACGGCGTCAATCAGACTGGCAGTGGAAGCCAGGTTAGCGGCCCCAGGAGCGGACCGCGCCGCAATCCATGTGCACGAAGTTCGAGCTGGAGTACCGGCCGACGCCGCCTGCGCGACAGGCGGTGGCTGCCTTGGCGATCTGGTTGACCGAACGGCCCTTGAGGCTCACGTCGGCCGCCTGGCCCTTGAGGTGCAGCGAGTTCTTGGCAACGCCGCTGGAGCGGGCGCGCAGCATCGCATTGGTTTTCGGGCTGCGGTATCCCGACAGCAGCATGTAAGGCTCGGGCACATCAAGCAGATTGTGCGAGGCCGCCAGAATGTCGATGGCACGAAGGTCGATGTATTTCACATCGTTGGTGCGCCAGTCGCGCATGAATTTGTGGACCTCTTCGACCGCATCCTTGATATAGTCGCCCTCGACCCAATAAATCATGTCGAGCCGTTCGCCCGTCCGGGCCGAATACATCTTTATGCGTCGGATGTCGCCGCCGCCGCGAAGGAAGCCTGCTGCGTTGGAGTAGGTCGGTGCCGCTGTGACCAAAGTTGCCGCGAACGCGCCCAATAGGCCACGCCGCGAGATACCGCTGCCGCGAAGTTCTGTCATGTTGTATTGCGCCTGTCTGTCGCTCTCTAAAAGTTCAGCCCGCGATGTTACGCGGAACCTGCCATCTCATCCCCAGATGCGTGGTCTGTATGCCACATTGGGGATTTTTCGCCAACCGGAGATTCCCGCATGGCCGGCGTCTCGCAAAAGTTGGGCGAAAACTTGCTCAATATTCAAACTTCACGGCAAGAATGCGCACAAAACCCCCGATTCTTGTCCCCTGTCAATTCATGGGAAAGTCTCGGAAGTGTGCGTTACAGTACTTAAGAATATGTGAGTAGACAGAGGGATAAGACAGACTAATTATTGTCTTGTTTAATTAATTGAGCTTCGGAGGGACGGGATGACGCAGTCGCAAAAGGCCAGTGGATTCAGATCGCTGATGGGAGGCGTGGCCCTGGCGATTGCCACACTGGGCCTCCCGTCTCAGCCCGCGTTTGCGCAGGTCACCGCCTTCAAGCAGGCGGTGGCGGAATCCGCCTCGGCGGACCGTGACATCGCCGCGTTCTATCGCGAGACCGGGTTCGCGCCGATCTGGACCGGCGACAGCGACATCCACCGCGCCCGTCGCGCCGCACTCTTGCAGGCGGTTTCCCGCGCCAGCCTTTACGGGCTGCCGGCCGACAAGTACCATCCCGACGTCCTGCGCGGCAAACTGGCCTCGGTGCAGGGCGAGCGGGCGCTCGGTGCGCTCGAGGTCGAACTCAGCGAAACGCTGGTGCTGTTCTCGCGCCATATGCAGACCGGGGTGCTGAACCCGCAAAAGGTCACCAATGGAATCAAGCGCGAGGCGCCGCTGCGCGATCCGATCACCTATCTGCGCGATTTCGCCTCCGGCGATCCAGACGCCTTCTTTCGCACCATCGTGCCGACCTCGGCCGAATATACCCGCCTGATCCGCGCCAAGTTCGAACTTGAGCGGGTGGTGGCCTCGGGCGGCTGGGGCGCGCTGGTGCAGACCGACAAGGTCAGCCCCGGCGACAGCGGTGCAGCCGTTGTCGCGCTGCGCAACCGGCTGATCGCCATGGGCTACCTCGACCGGTCCAATTCGGCGACCTACGACAATGCGCTGCAAAAGGCGGTTCAGGACTATCAGGTCGATCAGGGGCTGGAGCCCGACGGCGTCGCCGGCGCCGCCACCCTGCGGGCGATCAACGTGCCGGCCTCGGAACGGCTGAAATCGGTGCTGGTGGCGATGGAGCGCGAACGCTGGTTCAACCGGCCGCGCGGCGCGCGGCACGTGCTGGTCAACATCCCCGATTTCAAGGCGCGGATCATCGACAACGACAAGGTCACCTTCGAGACCCGCTCGGTGGTGGGCAAGGACACGCCCGACCGCGAAACGCCCGAGTTCTCGGACGTGATGGAATACATGGAGATAAACCCGTACTGGAATGTGCCCCGGTCGATCGCCTCCGAGGAATATCTGCCGGCGATGCGGCGCAATCCCTATGCCGCGGGGCATTTGCAGGTGATCGACGGCCGTGGCCGCGTGGTCCCGCGTTCGTCGATCAACTTTGCCCGCTATTCCGGCCGGACCTTCCCGTTCAACCTGCGCCAGCCGCCGTCGGACAAGAACGCGCTAGGACTGGTCAAGTTCATGTTCCCCAACAAATACAACATCTATCTGCACGACACCCCGGCCAAGAGCCTGTTCTCGAACGAGGTGCGGGCCTTCTCGCATGGTTGTGTCCGGCTGAACGATCCGTTCGACTTTGCCTATGAGTTGCTGTCGCGGCAGACCGACGACCCTGTCGACTTCTTTCAGACCCGCCTGCAATCGGGCCAGAACATCCGCGTTCCTCTGGATGAGCCGGTGCCGGTGCATCTGATCTATCGCACCGCCTATACCGATGCCAAAGGCCGGCTCAAGTTCCGCGCCGACATCTACGGCCGCGATGCGATGGTCTATCGCGCGCTTCAGAATGCAGGGGTGGCGTTGACCTCGGTTCAGGGTTAGACCGGGCTGCGCAACGATTGCGAGGCGCAGGATGACCTATACGGTACAGGACATAGCGGCGGCGCTCGGCTGTGAGGCAGCAGGCGCCACCGACATTTCGATCGAGGCCGTGCGGGAACCGGCAGAGGCCGGTCCAGAGCACCTTGCCTTGGCAATGAAACCCGAATTTGCCGAAACCCTGTCGCAGGGCAGGGCGCGTGCCGCGCTGCTCTGGACCGGCGCCGATTGGCAGGCGTTGGGGCTTGAGGCGGCGATCTTTGCCCAACGACCGCGTTTTGCGCTCTCGGGCCTGTCGCAGATGATGGACCCCGGAGCGCGTTATCCTCAGGGCATCCATCCCACCGCGGTGATCGACCCTTCGGCCGAGATCGGCGAAGGGGTGACCATCGGGCCGCTGGCCATGGTCGGACCAAATGCGGTGATCGGCGCCCGTTCGGTGATCGGACCGCAATGTTACATCGGGGCCGAGGTGCGCCTGGGCGAAGACGCGCTGCTGCATGCCCAGGTAACCGTGGCGCATGGGGTCACCATCGGCGCGCGTTTCATGGCGCAGTCCGGCGCCCGGATCGGGTCTGACGGCTTCAGCTTTGTCACCCCGGAAAAGAGCGGCGCCGAACGCGCCCGCGAGACATTGGGCGACCAGGGCGAAGCCAAGGCGCAATCCTGGGCCCGGATCCATTCGCTGGGCGGGGTGACCATCGGCAATGATGTCGAGGTGGGCTCGAACACCTGCATCGACAGGGGCACCGTCCGCGACACCGTGATCGGCGATGGCACCAAGATCGACAACCTCGTGCAGATTGGGCACAATTGCATCATCGGCAAGGATTGCCTGATCTGCGGTCACGTTGGCTTTGCCGGTTCGGTCAAGACCGGCAACAACTGCGTCTTTGGTGGCCAGACCGGGATCGCCGACAATCTTTTCATCGGCGACAACGTGATCAGCGGCGGCGGCACGACGATCCTGTCGAACGTGCCAAGCGGCCGCGTCATGCTCGGGTATCCGGCGACAAAGATGGATGTCCAGACCGAAAGCTACAAGGCAATCCGCCGTTTGCCCCGGTTGATGCGGGATGTCGCAGCGCTTAAAAAAGCGGTTTCCAAGCAGGGCGAGAGCGACTAAATCACCGGAGGATCACAAGGCGGGGAGACCATCCGATGGACGTCAAGGACAAGGTTGTCGAGATCATTGCGGAACAGGCCGTTCTGGAAAAATCCGATGTCTCCATGGACAATACGCTCGAGGATCTGGGAATCGACAGTCTCGGGCTGGTCGAGAGCATCTTTGCGATAGAAGAGGCCTTCGATATCTCGATCCCGTTCAATGCGAACGAGCCCACCGAAAGCGATTTCGATATCTCGTCGGTCGGCAGCATCGTTGCCGGCATCAAGAAGCTGATCGCCGAGCAAAAGGGCTAGGCCCTGAGCAGATAACAGAGCGGGGCAGGAAGTCATGAAACGGGTTGTCATCACCGGCGCCGGAACCGTCAATGCGCTGGGGCAGAACGTGCCCGACACGATGGCGGCCATGCGCGAGGGACGCTGCGGCATCGGCACGCTCGACATCGCCGATCTCGACCGCCTGGCGATCAAGATCGGCGGACAGGTCCGCGATTTCGACCCGGAGGCCTGGTTCAATCGCCAGCAACTCTCGCTCTATGACCGCTTTACCCAATTCACGCTTGTCGCCGGCCGCGAGGCCATGGCGCAGTCGGGGCTGGAGTTCACCGACGAACTGGCGGCGCGGGCCGGGGTGATCCTGGGCAATTCCGGCGGCGGCATGAACACGCTGGATGAAAACTACCGCTCGGTCTACGAGGACGGCAAGAACCGGGTGCATCCCTTCGTGGTGCCCAAGTTGATGAACAATGCCGCGGCCAGCCATGTGTCGATGGAGTTCAACCTCAAGGGCCCGTCCTTCACCGTGTCCACCGCCTGCGCATCCAGCAACCACGCGATGAGCCTTGCCTTCCAGATGGTTCAAGGCGGCATGACGCCGGCAATGGTCACCGGCGGCTCCGAGGCCATGCTCTGCTTTGGCGGCGTCAAGGCCTGGGAAGGCCTGCGGGTGATGTCCAAGGACGGCTGCCGGCCGTTCTCGGCCAACCGCAACGGCATGGTCCAGGGCGAGGGCGCGGCGGTCTTTGTTTTCGAAGAGCTGGAGCACGCCCGCAAGCGCGGCGCCGACATCCTCGCCGAAGTCGTGGGCTTTGCCATGTCCTCGGATGCCTCGGACATCGTCATGCCGTCCAAGAGCGGCGCCGCACGGGCCATTCGCGGCGCGCTGGTCGATGCACGGGTCGATGCGACCGAAGTGGGCTATATCAACGCCCATGGCACCGGCACCGCCGCCAACGACAAGACCGAAAGCGCGGCGGTGGCCGATGTCTTTGGCGCCCATGCCGACAAGCTGATGATCTCTTCGACCAAGTCGATGCACGGTCACCTGATCGGCGGCACCGGCGCGGTCGAGCTTCTGGCCTGCATCATGGCGGTGCGCGACGGGGTGATTGCGCCCACCATCGGCTATGAGGAACCCGACCCGGAATGTGCGCTCGACGTGGTGCCCAACGAGGCGCGTGAGGCCGATGTCGACGTGGCGCTGTCGAATGCCTTTGCCTTTGGCGGATTGAACGCCGTTCTGGCGCTGCGCCGGTTCTGAGCATTTTTACCTGACATGTGAGGACGGCTGGCGGTGGGCTGGCTTTTGCAGCCGTGGCGCCGGGCGGGGCCGGAAACCTTGTCGAGCGCGGGGTGGCGTATTTTCGAAGAGAAGAATGCGGCGGTGGGGTGAGTTTTCGGGGGCGTTGCGCTGAGGCAGATGTCGTGCGGCGTATTTTGAAAGAGAAGAAGCCCGGGGGGTGGTGAGACCTCCGGGGTTCCGGCGTTCTGGCTGCGGTGGGCCCTGTCAGATCATTGCGCGCGTTCGGCCGCATAGGCGATGGCGCGCTGGTAGTTGCCGCTGTCGTTCCAGGCCGAGAGAACCCGGAAATTCGCGGTGCCCTGGCCAAAGGGCGCGCCGGCGCGCCAGCCGTTTCGGGCCAGCATATTGGCGGCCGAGGCCAGCGCATCGACCGCGTTGTAGGGATCGGCCCGGCCATCGCCATTTCCGTCGACGCCATAGCGCAGCCAGTTGCCGGCGAGGAATTGCATATGCCCCAATTCGCCCGAGGGGCCACCGCGGGTGTTGGCAGTGATGATGCTGCGATCGACCAGTTGCAGCGCCGCGATGGCGTGGCTTTCGAACCGGGGATGCCGGCGGCAGTAAGAGGCCAGCGTCACCGCACCGCCGACGATCGGGGTTTCGCCGAGATAGCCGCCCCAGCTTGTCTCCAGCCCCCAGATCGTGGCCAGCACGCTGCCCGGCACGCCAAAACGCTGCTCGATCGAGGCGAAGGTGTTGGGGTTTTTGGCCATGCGCGAACGGGTGCGCTGGATGAAGGCATCGGCAGAGCTGCCGGAACGCTTGGCGAGGAAGGTTGCGGGGTCTCTTTGCAGGGTGCCGCTCTGGCTCGAGGGATTGGATTCGAACCGCCAGGTGATGCCGGAGAGCTGCGCCGATTGCAGCGCCTGCATGCCGCGCGGGCCGACGCCGCTGGCCTGGGCATCTTGCGCCAGCCCGGCCTTGTAGCCCGAGAAGGCGCCTTTCGAGGTGATGCATTGTGCGGCCTCTACGGCCGGAGCGGCGAGGCCCGCGACAATTGAAAAAACAATGGTGAAACGGCGCATGAAAATGTCCTTGTGGCAAGTGATCTATCGCCATGAAGTGTAGCGGGCGCGGGGATTGCGTCCAGAAATTTTCGGGCAGACAGATCGCGCCGTTCCGGAAAAACGAAAAGGGCGCCCCGAGGGACGCCCTTCCGCATTGCGTGCCAGGCCCGGCTTCGGCCCGGCGCAGCCTCAGCAGCTGTAGTACATGCCGAACTCGACCGGGTGCGGCGTGTGCTCATAGAGCTCGATCTCTTCCATCTTGAGCTCGATATAGCCTTCGATCTGGTCCTTGGTGAAAACGTCACCGGCCAGCAGGAAGTCCATATCGGCTTGCAGCTCTTGCATCGCCTCGCGGAGCGAGCCGCAGACGGTGGGGATGCCTTCGAGCTCTTCGGCCGGCAGGTCGTAGAGGTTCTTGTCCATCGCCTCGCCGGGATCGATCTTGTTGGTGATGCCGTCGAGACCGGCCATCAGCAGCGCGGCAAAGCACAGGTAGGGGTTGGCCGAGGGATCGGGGAAGCGCGCTTCGACACGTTTCGCCTTGGGGTTCTCGGTCCACGGAATACGCACGCAACCCGAGCGGTTGCGGGCCGAATAGGCGCGCAGCACGGGGGCCTCGAAGCCCGGGATCAGGCGCTTGTAGCTGTTGGTCGACGGATTGGTGAAGGCATTGAGCGCCTTGGCGTGCTTCAGGATGCCGCCGATGAAATACAGCGCTTCCTGGCTCAGATCGGCGTATTTGTCGCCGGCAAACAGCGGTTTGCCGTCTTTCCAGATCGACATGTTGCAGTGCATGCCGGTGCCGTTGTCGCCATAGATCGGCTTCGGCATGAAGGTCGCCGATTTGCCGTAGGCCTGGGCCACGTTGTGGATCACGTATTTGTACTTCTGAAGCTCGTCCGCCTGCTTGGTGAGCGAACCGAAGATCAGGCCCAGCTCGTGCTGACACGAGGCCACTTCGTGGTGGTGCTTGTCGACCTTCATGCCCAGACGCTTCATGGTCGAGAGCATTTCGGAGCGGATGTCCTGACCGTCGTCGATCGGGTTGACCGGGAAGTAGCCGCCCTTGATGCCGGGGCGGTGGCCGGTGTTGCCCATCTCGTATTCGGTGTCGGTGTTCCAGGAGGCGTCGAGCGCGTCGACCTCGTAGGACACCTTGTTGATCGAGTTCGAGAAGCGGACGTCGTCGAACAGGAAGAACTCGGCTTCCGGGCCCCAGTAGGAAATGTCACCGATGCCGGAGGACTTCAGATAGGCCTCGGCCTTCTCGGCGGTGCCGCGCGGGTCGCGGTTGTAAGGCTCGTTGGTGTCGGGCTCGACCACCGAGCAATGCACGCAGACGGTCTTTTCGGCATAGAACGGGTCGATATAGGCGCTGTCGCAATCGGGCATCAGCTTCATGTCGGAGGCTTCGATCGATTTCCAGCCGGCGATGGAGGAGCCGTCGAACATGAAGCCCTCTTCGAGGAAATCCTCGTCGACTTCGCTTTCGATCACGGTCACGTGCTGGAGCTTGCCGCGCGGGTCGGTAAAGCGGATGTCGACATAGGCGACGTCCTCGTCCTTGATCAGCTTGAGCAGGTCTTTTGCGCTCATTTGGTCATTCCCTTGATTGGTTTTTCAGTGTCGTGATCCCGGAGACGCTCCGGGGTCTGATGAGTGGTCACGCCTTGCAGGAGGCCCCGGATCAAGCCCGGGGCAGGCGGCTCTGCGTCAGAGCGCGTCGGAGCCTGTCTCGCCGGTCCGGATGCGGATCGCCTGTTCGACCGGGGTGACAAAGATCTTGCCGTCGCCGATCTTGTCGGTCTTGGCCGCCTCGACGATGGCTTCGATCGCGCCGTCGACCTGATCGTCGTCCAGCACCACCTCGATCTTCACCTTGGGCAGGAAATCCACCACATATTCCGCGCCGCGATACAGCTCGGTATGGCCTTTCTGCCGTCCGAAGCCCTTGACCTCGACCACGCTGAGGCCCTGGACGCCAACGTCTTGCAGCGCCTCCTTGACCTCATCAAGCTTGAACGGCTTGATGATTGCCTCGATTTTCTTCATGTGGTGCCTCCTCGCAAAGGGTGTTGAGCCGCTCAGACCACTTCTCACCGGGGGCTACAATTGTGTAGGGTTCGGGAGGGGCGGATTTGGCAGGTCGCGAAAACCATGCGCCCAAAGAACGGGCGGTTTGCACATAAATCAAGCAGAATTGAATCTTGGGGTGATCGATGAGTGAATTGCTGACCGGCGCAGAGATGCGCGCGCTCGAACAGGCGGCGATTGCGCGGGGCGATGTGACCGGGCTGGAGTTGATGGAGCGCGCCGGCGCCGGCGTGGTTAGGGCGGTGCTCGAGACCTGGCCCGGGATCTGGCCCGAGCTCGGGCAAGGCGCGCCGCGGGCGGTGGTGCTCTGCGGGCCGGGCAACAATGGCGGTGACGGGTTTGTCATTGCGCGGCTGTTGCTGGCGCGGGGCTGGGCGGTCGAGGTCTTTCTCTTTGGCGATCCGGCAAAGCTGCCGCCGGATGCCCGCGCCAACCATGACCGCTGGCACGCGCTTGGCGCGGTGCGACCGCTGGAGGAGACATCGCTCGACGGGTATCTCGAGGCGCATCCCGAAACCGCGCTGGCGGTGGATGCGCTCTTCGGCACCGGGTTGACCCGGCCGCTCCGCGACCTGCGGGGCGTTCAGGCGGTGCTGAGCCACTGGCAGGCCGCCGCTGCGCCACAGGTGGTGGCGGTCGATCTGCCCAGCGGGCTCTGTTCGGACAGCGGGCGCTACCTGGGCCGGGATCGGGACGATCCGCCGGGCCGCGTGGTGCGAGCCAATCTCACGGTCAGTTTTCACCGGCCAAGGCTGGGGCATCTGCTGGCCGAGGGGCCTGAGGCATGCGGCGCGCTGGTGGTGCAGGATATCGGACTTGCGCCGTCACCGGAGGCGGTCCCCGGCCCTGCACGGCGGGTGGACGCGCCGCCGGCCGAGACGCTTGCCAAGGGTGGCGGGCACAAGTTCTCGCACGGCCATGCGGTGGTGATCTCGGGCGGCTTCGGCAAAACCGGCGCGGCGCGGCTGGCCGCGCGCGGCGCGCTGCGGATCGGCTCCGGGCTGGTGACGCTGGGCGTGCCGGGAGCGGCGCAGATGGAAGTGGCGGGCCAGATCACCGGGTTGATGATGACGCGGGTGGAGGATGGTGCGGCGCTGGCCGCGCTGCTGGAGGACGGGCGGATCACCGCGCTCTGCCTCGGGCCGGGGCTGGGGCTCGACAGGACGCGGGCGCTGGTGCCGGTGGCGCTGGATCAGGCCGCAGAGCGCGCCCGGCCGGCGCGCGGCGTTGTGCTGGATGCCGATGCGCTGACCGCCTATCGCGACGATCCCGAGGCACTGTTTGCCCGGCTGCACACGCGCTGCGTGCTGACGCCGCATGACGGCGAATTCGCCCGGCTTTTTCCCGATCTCGCGGCGCGGCTTGGCGATACACCGCACGCGGGCCCGGCCTATTCCAAGGCAGACGCCGCACGCGATGCGGCCCGGCGCGCCGGCTGTGTGGTGGTGTTCAAGGGCCCCGATACGGTGATCGCAGATCCGCAGGGGCGGGTCGCGGTCAATGCCGGGGTCTATGATCGCGCCGCGCCCTGGCTGGCCACGGCAGGCACCGGCGACGTGCTGGCGGGCTTTGTCACCGGATTGCTGGCGCGCGGAATGGCCCCGATGCCGGCGGCGCAAACCGCCGCCTGGCTGCATGTTGCCTGCGCCCGGCATTTCGGCCCCGGTCTGATTTCCGAGGATCTGCCCGAGGCGCTGCCCGCGGTGTTGCGCGCGCTCTAGGCCACACCCAAGGCTGTGGGCTGCCGGGTGCCGCAGGCGATTTCGATGCCATCGGCATAAAGGATATGCGGCGCGTCGAAATGCAGCTCGATCAGGCGCAGTTTTTCATGTCCGCCCCGGGTGATGAACTGGCCGTCCACCAGCCGCGCGGCGGGCACCAGCACCTCCTTGGCGCCGAACAGCGCCTCGGCGCGCCAGTCGCGCACCAGCACCGGTTGGCTGGCCGGCAGCACCAGGTCGGTGTCGGGGCGGGTGTGGCCCAGAGATCCGGCCCGGATCCGCACCGTGGCGCAGCGAACCTCGCGCAGCACGACCTGGCGCAACAGCGCCATGCCGGTGTCGCGGGTGATGATGCGGTCGCCGGGGCTGAGATATTGCACCGGCATTTCGCCATCCAGCGTCCACAGCCGGGTGCCGGCGATGAGGCCATTGATTTCGGAATTCGCGCGCTCTTGGTGCCGGACAAGGTCCGGCTGGGCAACCTGCTCACCTGCGCGCCCGACCACGTTGGGATTCATGGGCTTACCTGCTCTACTACGTGTTTTGTTTTTTTCACAGGTTATCTCAAGAACCGGTAAATGTCCTGATATTTTCGCGCCGCTATCCGAAATCCCCTCGCATCCTCTTTCGAGCTTTGCTAGAGACCTGCGGGCGCGCGCGGTTCCGCGGGGCGCAAGGATGCGGGTGTGGCGGAATTGGTAGACGCACCAGATTTAGGTTCTGGCGCCGCAAGGCGTGGGGGTTCAAGTCCCTTCACCCGCACCACTCCTCGCCCCGAGCAGAGGATTTTCGCATGACCCGCCCCCTCTCGATCACCGTCGTCGGCCCTGGCAGGGTGGGGCAGACGCTGTTGCGCCTCGGTCACAGCTCCGGCGTTTTCGAGCTTGCCGATATCCTCGCCCGGCGGCCGGATGCGGCAGCGGCGGCGCGGGATTTCGCAGGCGGCGGCCGCGCCATCACCGGGTTCGAAGACCTGCGCCCGGCCGATCTGTTTCTGCTCACCGTACCCGACGATCAGCTGGCCGGCGTTGCCGGTGACCTCGCCCGTCAGGGCCTTCCCCCGGCCGTCGCGGCGCATTGCAGCGGCTTTCACCCGGCGGCGCTGCTGGCGCCGTTGGCAGAGGCCGGCTGGCAGACCGGCAGCGCGCATCCGGTGCTGTCCTTCGCCGATCCGGCGAGCGCCGCGCGCCAGTTCCCCGGCTGTTTCTGCGGCATCGAGGGCACGGCGGCAGACCGGCTCTCGGAGGTCTTTTCAACGCTCGGCGCGCGCTGCTTTCCGATCCGCGGCGAGGCCAAGGCGCTCTATCACGCGGCGGCGGTGATTTCGAACAACTTCACCACCGTGCTTCAGGGCCTCGCACAAGAGGCCTGGGCCGAGGCCGGCGTGCCCGAGGCGGTGGTGGCCGACCTGCATGCGGCGCTGCTGCGGGGCACGGTCGAGAATGTCCTGGCCAAGGGGCCGCAGTCGGCGCTGACCGGGCCGGCGGCGCGCGGCGATGCGGCGGTGGTCGCGGCCCAGGGCCGCGCGGTGACCGAATGGCAGGCGGAGGCGGGGGCGGTCTATGACCTGCTCAGCGCCATGGCCGCCCGGCTCAAGTCAACCGGGCGCACCGGCTCAGGGCAGGAGCGACAGCCAGACCCAGATCGTCAGGATCGACAGCCCGGTGGCGATCAGCACCGATGAGGCCGCCACCCGCTTGGCCACGCCGTACATATTGGCAAAGACATAGGTGTTGATCCCCGGCGCCATGGTCGCCGTCAGCACCGCCGAGCGGAGCGCCCCGGTGGACAGGCCGGTGATCGTCGCCATCGTGTAGGTGATCGTCGGGTGCAGGATGAGGGAAACGGCACAGACCATTGCGATAATGCGGAAATCTCCGTCAGGACGATAGCGGTACATGACCCCGCCCATGCCAAAGAGCGCGCAGGGAATGGCCGCACGTACCACCAGATCGATTCCGTCGGTGGCCACCTGCGGCAGCGCGAAGCCGGAGAAATTCACCACAAAGCCCAGCATGATGCCGATCACCAGCGCGTTGCGGAACATTGCCTTCAGCACCTTGGCCGGCATCTGCCGCGCCGGGGTGCCGCGCGAACGGGCGATCTCCATCGCGGTGATGCCGAGGCCGTAGCAGAAGGGCGAATGCAGCGCCACGATCGCATAGTTCGGCCCCAGCGCCCCGGCGCCATAGGCGCTTTCGGTGATGGCGATTCCGAGCATCACCGAATTGGCAAAGAGGCAGCAGAAGCCGATGGCAACCGAATCCTCCCAGGCGCGCTTGAAGACATAGCGCCCCGCCAGCAGTCCGACGACGAAGCCGGTGAACGACCCGGTGTAGAAGCTGAGCAGCAACGCCAGGTCGAAATGCGCCCCGAGATCGAGCCGCGAGATCGCCTGGAACAACAGCACCGGGATGGCGATCTTCTGGGTGAAATCCATCAGGCCATCGATGGCGCCGTCGCTGATCCAGCGGCGCCAGACGGCGAGATAGCCGGCGCCGATCACCAGGAAGACCGGCAGGATGACCTCGAGCAGCGCCTGCATGTCAGCCTTGCGCCCCGCGGCCGCCGTGGCGTGGGCGTATTTGGAAAGAGAAGAAACACCAGGTCATGCAGGAAGTGTCAGCTGCATGAGATCGTAGGCCGGGGTGATGTGGTCGGGGGTTTCGGCCTCCAGCGTGGCATAGTCGAGATCGATATGCATGTTGGTCAGCACCGCCCGCCGCGGCGCGGCGCGGGTGATCCATTCGAGCGTCCGCGCGAGATGGGCATGGGTCGGATGCGGCTTGCGGCGCAGCGCGTCGACGATCCAGATGTCGAGCCCTTGGAGCAGCGGCCAGGCCGCCTCGGGGATCTCGGCGACATCCGGCACATAGGCCAACCCGGCAATGCGAAAGCCCAGCGCGTCGATCGATCCGTGGTTGACCTCGAACGGGGTGAAGGTGATCGGCCCGCCGGCGCCATCGACGGTGACATCGCCGGCGATGGTGTGCAGGTCGAGGATCGGCGGATAGGGCGAGCCCTCGGGCTGGGCGAAGGCATAGCCGAACCGCGCCAGAAGCGCGTCCTGCGTCGGCCCGTCGGCCCAGACCGGCAGCCGGGTCTTCATGTTGAAGACGATCATCCGCAGATCGTCGATGCCATGGGTGTGATCGGCGTGAGCATGGGTAAAGATCACCCCGTCGAGCCGGCCGGTGCCGGTGTCGAGCAACTGGCTGCGCAGGTCGGGCGAGGTGTCGATCAGCACTGAGGTGATGCCGCCCGGGCCCACCCGCTCGACCAGCATCGAGCAGCGGCGGCGGATGTTTCTGGGGTTCTCCGGGTCGCAATCGCCCCAATGGCCGCCAAGCCGGGGCACGCCACCGGACGAGCCGCAGCCGAGAATGGTGAACCGATAGTGATCGCTCATGACGGCGACCACGCGGCGGCCTTGGTGAAAAGCCGTTCGAAATTGGCTTCGGTCCGGGCGGCGAATTCGCCGTAGTCGAGGCCGAAGGTTTCCGCCGCCTTGCGGGCGGTGTGGGCGGTATAGGCCGGCTCGTTGCGCTTGCCCCGATGGGGCGGCGGCGCAAGATACGGCGCGTCGGTCTCGACCAGGATGCGGTCGAGCGGGGCGCCGGCAAAGATATCGCGCAGCTCGGCGCTTTTCGGAAAGGCGGTGATGCCCGACATCGACAGGTAGAAGCCGAGGTCGAGGGCGCGTTTGGCCAGCGCGGCGCCCGAGGAGAAGCAATGCATCACGCAGGAGAACGGCGCATTGCGGTGCTCGGCGGCAAGGATTTCGGCCATGTCGTCATCGGCGGCGCGGGCATGGATGATCAGCGGCAATCCGGTCTTCTGCGCCGCCTCGATATGGATGCGCAGGGATTTCTTTTGGATATCAGCGCTCTCGGAGGTGTAATGATAGTCGAGCCCGGTCTCGCCGATGCCGACGAACTTGGGATGATCGGCCAGCGCCACCAGCGCATCGGCGGTGGCCAGCGGTTCGTCGGCGGCGCTCATCGGGTGGGTGCCGGCGGCATAGAAGACCGGATCGTAGGTCTCGGCCAGGGCCCGCACCCCGGGTTCGTTCTTCAGTTTCGTGCAGATGGTCACCATGCGATGCACCCCGGCCTCGACGGCACGGGCGACAATGGCGTCGCGCGCGTCATCGAAATCGGGGAAATCGAGATGGGTGTGACTGTCGGTGATCTTCGGGTTGCTCATGATCCGCCTCAGGCGGCCAGGTCGGACGCCGTTTTCTGGAGTTTGATCATCGTATCTAGGATGAGCGCGGCAGGGTCAAGATTGACCGCCCGGCCGTGGCGGCTGCGTTCGGAAATCTGCTGACCGATTTCGGCCCAGGCGCGGGCGCGGCGCAGATCGGGGGCGAGGCGGGCAAAGATCTCGGCCTCGTTTCTCGCCGCGGCGGGCTGTGGCATCTGGCCGGAGGCGCCGGCGCGGGCCAGCCGGATCAGCGCCAGGTCAAGCAGCGAAAAGATGGTGTTGACCCGGTCCTCGGCGCCACGCGCGGTGGCGGCCTCGGCCAGTGCCAGCGCACGGGCCCGGTCAAGCTGGGGCAGGGAGCCCAGCAGCGTCAGGATCGCGGTGTAGAGCTTCGGCCCCTCGTTGAGCGACAGCCGGATCGCATCGCCGACCGAACCGGCCGAAAGCGCAGCCAGTGCCTCGGCCTCCTCGGGGGGCACGGCGACGCCGGCCTGGTCGAGCGCGGCGGCCATGTCGGGCGGCGAGAGCGGGCGCAGGTGCAACATGCGGCAGCGTGAGCGGATGGTGGGCAGGAGCGCCGAGGGCTGGTGGGTGACAAGCAGCAGCGTGGCGCGCGCCGGCGGCTCTTCCAGCAGCTTCAGCAGGGCGTTGGCGGCACTGGTGTTCATCTCGTCGGCGGCATCGACGATCACCACCCGCCAGCCGCCATCCGCGGCCGAGAGCGCAAAGCGCGATTTCAGTTTGCGCACCTCGTCGACGGTGATTTCGGCCTTGAGCCGCTTGGCGCGGTCGTCCCAGGGCCGGGTGAGCTTGAACAGCCCGGGCTCGGATCCGGCGGCGATGCGGCGGGCGACCGGGTGATCCTCGGGGATATCCAGCGAGCGGGGCGGCGGCGCGCCGAACAGGCCGCCATCGGCCGTGCTGGGCGGATGGGCGATCAGGTGTCGGGCGATGCGCCAGGCCAGCGTCGCCTTGCCGGTGCCGCGCGGCCCGGCGATCATCCAGCCATGGTGCAGCCGGCCCGAGGTGACGGCCTCGAGAAAGGCCTGCTCGGCCGCGGCCTGGCCGATCAGCCGGGCGGTGTCGCGCGGGTGGGGGGCGCCTTCGGTCTGGTCGGGCTGGGGACGGTCGTCGCTCATGTGCTCAGGTGTAGTGCGACGGCGTGCCGGACGGAAGGGGGGATCTGGCCTTTGGCGGCGGCACCGGCGCGGGGGCGCACGTGCATTACCGGGAATGTCCCGCCCCGGACCTGATCCGGGGCCCCGTGGTTCATCATGGGAGAGGTCCCGGCGCGGGGGCCGGGACGGGGAGGTCCTGTAGCGGCCGCCTCGCGCCTGGACCGGCGGCCACCGCCGTTTGCTCTGGGCCCTGCGCAAACGCTCGCGTGCGTTGCCAGGCGTGTCCCGCCGCGGACCTGATCCGGGGCCCCGAGATTCGTCACGGGAAAGGTCCCGTTCGTCATGAGAGAGGTCCCGGCGCGGGGGCCGGGACGGGGAGGTGCTGTGGCGGCTGCCTGGCGTCTGGACCGGCGGCCACCGCCGTTTGCTCTGATCTCTGCGCCGGCGCGTGGGTGCATTGCCATGCGTGTCCTGCCCCGGACCTGATCCGGGGCCCCGTGGTTCGTCACGGGAGAGGTCCCGTTCGTCATGGGAGAGGTCCCGGCGCGGGGCCGGGACGGGGAGGCACCGTGGATGCCGCCCTCAGTTGGACTGCCGGAGCTCAGAGCCGTTCGCGCGCCGCCAGCTCCGCGACGTCTTGCGCCACCTCATCCACCGCGCGGCCGCCGTCAATCACCCGAAAGCGATCCGGAAATTCGCCGGCCAGCGCCAGGAAGCCGGCCCGCATCTGCTCCTGCAACCCGGCACCGAAATTCTCGAACCGTTCTTCCACGCCGCCGCGGCCCTTAGCGCGGGCCAGACCGAGGGCGGGGTCCATGTCGATCAGGATCGTCAGGTCCGGCTCGCGGCCGATCATCAGCGCATGCAGCTGGTCGACGATGCCGCGCAGATCGCCGCGCGAGAGCCCCTGATACATGCGCGTCGAATCCGCGAAACGGTCGCAGATCACCACCTTGCCGGCCGCCAGCGCCGGCAGGATCGTCCGCTCCAGGTGATCACGGCGCGCGGCGGTGAACAGCAGGATCTCGGTCTCCGCCGACCAGCGGTCGGGATCGCCCTGCAAGACCAGCGCGCGGATCTCCTCGGCGCCGGGCGAGCCACCGGGCTCGCGGGTCAGCACCACCTCGCGGCCCAGCGCCCGCAGGTGCTCGGCCAGCCGTCGGGCCTGGGTGGATTTGCCCGATCCGTCAATGCCTTCGAAAGAGATGAACACCGGGCGCGCGGGTCAGGAGGCCAGGCCGGGCACCGGGGCGCCCCATTGCTTGAGCAGCACCTTGGCCGCTGTCGTCACCCGGCTCATGAAACCGCCCGCCGCGACGTCGCGATCCGCGACCAGCGGCACGGTCTTCTCGGGCAGCCCCTCGAGCGAGATGATCATCTCGCCCAGCTGGTCGCCCTTGGCCACCGGCGCCTCGATCGGGGTGTTGTAGACGACCTCGGCATTGACCTTGCCGCTGGCCAGCACCGGCACCAGCATCTCGATATCCTCGGCCGGCACCAGGCCGACTTTCATCTCCGAGCCCATCCAGACATCGGCCTCGGCCACCACCTGGCCCTGGGCGGCAACCTTGGACTGGGTGAAATGCCGGAAGGCCCAGTTGACGATCTGCTCGCTTTCCTCGGCCCGGGCCCGTTCGCTGTCGAGGCCCGAAACGACAAAGACGATGCGGCGCTCATCCTGCTTGGCCGAGCCCACGAGGCCATAACCCGCCTCCTGGGTGTGGCCGGTCTTGAGCCCGTCGGCGCCGATGCCGAGCCGCAGCAACGGGTTGCGGTTGCTGACGTTCTGCGGCGCGCGGCCGTCGAAGGCAAAGGTGCGTTCGGCGAACATCGGGTAGAATTCGGGGAAATCCTCGATGAGCCGCCGGGCGATCAGCGCCAGATCCCGGGTCGACATGCGGTGGCCTGCGGCGGGCCAGCCGTTGGAATTGGTGAAGGTGGAATTGGTCATGCCCAGCTGTTGCGCCCGCCGCGTCATGTAGCGGGCAAAGCCGGCCTCGGTGCCATCGGGGCTCAGCGCCTCGGCGATCACCGCACAGGCATCATTGCCCGACAGCACGATGATCCCGCGCAGCAGATCCTCGACCGAGACCCGGTCGGTGGTGTCGAGGAACATGGTCGAGCCGCCGTAGGACATCGCGTGTTCCGACACCGGCAGTTTTTCCTGAAGGTCGAGCCGGCCGTCGCGGATCGCCTCGAAGGCCATGTAGAGCGTCATCAGCTTGGACATCGACGCCGGCGGCAGCGGAGTGTCGGCATCCTTGGCCAGCAGCACCGTGCCGGTGGTCATGTCGACCACGAAAGCCGATTGCGCGCGGGTTTCGAAGGCATGCAGCGGCAGCGCCGTCGAGGCGGCCAGCGCGAAGGCGAGGAGGGGGGCGGCGAAATGTCTCGTCATGGCAGGTCCGATTGGCAAGGGCCCTCGGCGGGGCGGTTAATTGGTCACGGCATAGGCATCGGTAAAGCCCGCCGACTTGATCGTCCCGAGCGCGGCGGCGCGCTCCGCGGCGCTGGCGGCGGGGCCGACAAGCACTCGCCAGAAGGTCTTGCCCTGGCTCGACTGCTTCTTGATGATCGCGTTCAGCCCGCGGGATTTCATGGCGGCGGCGGTGTTTTCGGCGTTCTTCTCGATCGAGAAGATGCCGAGCTGGATATAGGGTTTGTCGAGGCTCGCGGCCTGCGGCGCCGGCTTCGGCCTGGGTGGCGTGGCGGGGGCGGCTGCGATCGCCGCGGCGGCGCTGGCGGCGGGGGCGTCAAGCTCGGACGCGGTGATCGCCTCGGGCGCGTCCAGGCCGGCAGGGTCCAGTGTCTCCGGCACTTGCGGGGTTTCCGGCGTCTTCTCGCGGCGCAGCGCGGTGACATTGAGGTTGGTCGGCTGGCCGGCCACCAGGCCCAGCGCATCGGCGGCATCGGAGGACACCTGAAGCTCCGGTCCCGGGGTGGCGCGTTCCTTGCGGAACAGCGCGCCGATCACGAACTTGCCGTTCGAAGGGTTGCGAATGATCACCCGCTCGGGCTCGCGCACATCCGGGTGCGCCACCCAGACCCCGCCGAGCGAGGGCCGGCCGTCCCAGAGCCCGCCTTCGGTGACCTGGAACACATCCGGCGCCTCGACATCGCGTTCCACCAGGCGGGTCGCGCGGCTGGCCGGGGCGGCGGCGGCCGCGCTGTCTTTGGATTGCAGAAAGCCGGGAAGCTGTGCGCCGTTCTCGCAGGCCGCCAGCAGCCAGATCGCGGTGCCGGCCAGCAGCACCCGTGCGCCACGCGGCATGGGGGATCGGCCGACCGCGGAAACTCGCTGAGAAATCATTATCTTGCCCTTTTCGCCTTGAGTGCCTCTGCCGAGGCCTTGCCGGTTTTCCGGTCTTGTCCAGACTGCCTGCGCCATGTCGCGCGCCGACAGCTTATCCTCTGCCCGCATGCAAGAAAAGGCCCGCAAGGCCGGATCGGCGGAAATCCTGCATCAGAGCGCTTTGCAGAATCACTTGCCGCCGTTTAACGAAGCGAAGCGCGGAGGAGTGGCAGAGTGGTCGAATGCACCGGTCTTGAAAACCGGCGTGCGTGAAAGCGTACCGTGGGTTCGAATCCCACCTCCTCCGCCACGGTCACCTTTTCCCCGATTTTCCTGAGAGCGATACTTGAACCGCGACTCCTGTTGGCGTCGAGGGGAGGGGCGTCTGCCCGTTTCCTCCGTCATCCCTCCCGGGAGACCTCGGCGGGTGTCTTTCCTCCGGGGCATTTTCTGGGGGGCGCGTGGAGCTGGTCGCAGACCCTTTTCAGTTCATGATCCGGTCTCTCGTCTGCCCGCACCCAAGGGGCCCCGGGTCAACCCCGGGGCGCGCTGTGTCCGTACCCCCCGAACTCAACGGCCCTCACCCTCGCCGCCCTGCTGCAAATCGGCCGGATCGCCCTGAAGGCGGCCCCGGCCGGATGTCGCGCTTGTGGGGAAGCCATCTCCGGCCCCGCCGGTTGGGGTTTTCAACAGTGGCTTGAAATGCGCGAACCGAACCGGCCTGCCCGGCGAGCAATCCTTTGAGAGTTTGGCCCACCGACGCTGTGCTCTTGCGCTGCGGGCCGGGGATGGCACGCCCCCCCCGGCCACGGCGCGTCGGCTTATGCAGCCATCTTGCGGCAGGCTTCGGCGCACCGACGGCAGGCCTCGGTGCAGCGCTGGCAAGCCTCTTTGTCGTGCTTCTCGCACTCGGCGGCACAGGCCTCGCAAATTTCGGCACAAAGGGCGCACCACTTCTTCGACATCGGCGACTTGCGCGCCATGACCCGCGCACAGGCCTGGCAGACCTCCGCGCAATCGAGACAATGGCGAAGGCAGTCCGACATTGCCGCATCGCCAAGGCAGCAATCCACGCAGGTTTCACACGCGGTGGTGCAGTCGAGGCAAGCCTGGATGCAATCGTTCAGGGCTTGGTCATTCATCGATATTCTCCTTGTCGAGTTTCCTGGGGTAACCGCCCGGCGTTTTTGCCGGGCAGGCGGGTTCGGCCCGCTCGTTCAGCGAGAAACGAGAAAGAGGCGAGCGGGCCGAAAACGCGGGGTCTAACGGGAACCGTCGGGCCAAGTGAGAAACGGCATGTTCACGACGATCCCGCTGTCGGAGATGCGGATCTCGTTGTTCGCTTCGGCCTTGGCAATGGCTTCGGCAGAGCGCAGGACGCGCGGCTCGGTGCTGTCCGACCAGTTCACCAGCATGATCTTGCGCAGGGGGGTATAGGCTTCGGTGCCTGCCGGTCGGTCGAACACGTCTGGCTGAAAACCCAGCGGCCCACGGGGGCCGTCCGGCTGAAGCCCATTCTCGAAGACATAGACGGGGGCCAGGAGGTCAGCCGGAATGTCCGCCAATGACGGGACAACCGGAACAGGCGATCCCATCATGTCTGACAGAATGCCGGCGATCCCGGGATCCGAGACTTCCGTATGGATGAAGTGGATGTCTTCTCCCGTGGCATATCCGAAGACAGGCGGCACACGGGGAATGTCAGCCATATCCATGCCGCCCGACATGTCCATCATCGGCGTCATTTCCGATCCGTCGGACATCGAGCCGGTTTGAGCACTCGCTGGCGCTGCTGTGAGGCCCAGGGCCAGAAATACGGCGGCATACTTGTGGATTTTTCGGATTTGTCTGCGCATCGGGATCACCTCGGACTGCTGATTCCCAATGCACTCTAACCGCCGTACCGAGGTACGGTGTCAACGGGGTATATTCCATGCCGGCGTCGGCGACTGACCTAAGGTGTATCGGTTTTGGGTGTCATGCCGCCAATTCCTGATCTTGATCGCGCCAACATGCCTCGTTCGGCATTCGGTGTTCAGAGCGAATTTTATGACGACGTGCCTGAAGTGAAATGACCCCGGCCGAAGGGAGCCGGGGTCGAACTTTCTCAAGGGCCAAACGTGGTGTCGACGATGAATTCGCCGCCGCAAAAAGCGGCGTCAAACCCTTGCGCAGGAGACCAGTAACCTTTGATCCCGCCGCCGCATCCGGTCTTCCGGCCCGCCCTCAAAGAACACGCCGAATACCCGAAAACGACCCGGCATTCAGACCGGGAAGGCGGACACCAAAAGCAACGCTCCATACCAATAACTGCGCACGCCAACGGCTGTGCTGAAATTCGATTTTCGCTCTGCCCAAGTTGGCCTGCGCAGGGCGTAGGTAATGACTGGCGGTCAGGTTTCGAGGGCCGCGAAGTTCCTGGCCCGGTCAGGCGCATCAACTTCGGACGTGCCGCCGTCTGAGGGGCCCATGCTGGCAACGCGAACAGGGTTCACAGAGGGTATGATTGTCGTCTTCGGTGTGCGCATTCGACCTTCCTAGAATATTATGTCGTGTATTTAACAGCTTAGGCTTTCCGGCTACCATCACAGGCGAAGGTCGAACAACCTAGAGAAAACCCTATATTGACGATGCATTGTACCGGCTTGGTGCTGCGAATTTAACCTGTTCCGCGGGCGTTTGCCCGGCCACGATGTAACCGGTGGTGGAAGTTCGGGATTTTCCAGGACCGGCGCTATGCGCCTGCGCATGGCCGGAAACCTGTTTGAAACCTCTGGGCAACGCGACCCCTGCATCTGGCGCGCCAAGGCACCGCAGACCCGGCTCAATGCGAGGTCTGGTCAACGGGTCCTGCGGCGCGGGGCAGGTGCGATTTTCGGACAACCCGGCCTGCTTTCCATCTTGAAGCCCCCTACGCGGGGCATTAGAAGCAGCGACCAAGGGTGATTAGCTCAGTTGGTAGAGCGCTTCGTTTACACCGAAGATGTCGGGAGTTCGAGTCTCTCATCACCCACCATCCTAACCCTTTGAAACTAAAATAAGCCCTTGCAGTAGGGGCCTATGCCCGCTTCATGGTTACAACTTTGGTTACAGAAGGTGTTCCGGTGGCAGGCAAGGTTCGTCACCTCATCAACCGTTCCGAACGGTATTATGCGCGGCTGGTGGGTACCAAAGGATCTGCGCAAGATCGTCGGCAAGACGGAGCTGCGCAGCCCCTTGGATGGCGACTACCGGCATGCGCTCAAGTTGCTGTCCGGCGCTGTCGCCCAGCTTCAACACCAGATCGCACTGGCCGAACGGAAGCCTGGGGCAGGGAGGCCGCCGCATTGTTCAGCCAGCCAAGCGTGTGGTCGGTGTTGCCGCCAGGTTTGTATTCCGCGCCAAGCGGGGCGTCATAGCCAAGCCTGCGGGTGACCTCGAACACATGGGCGTAGTTGATCTCACCGTGATCGGGAGCGCCGCGATCCGGGACGGAGGCGAACTGGAAATGGCCGATCCACGGCAGGAGTGTCTCGATTCTGCGGGTGAGATCGCCCTCCATCAATTGCACATGGTAGCAGTCGAACATCAGCTTGAGATTGGGCGCCTGCACCGCCTCGATGATCGCCAGCGCCTGGTCGGTCGTCGTCAGGAAATAGCCGGGCGCGTCGTATTTGTTCAGCGGTTCGATCAGGATGGTGATGCCATTCGGGGCGGCGTTTGTGCAGGCATAGGCGAGGTTTTCGGCGAATGTCGCCCGGGCCTCGGCGCCAGAGACAAAACCCGCCATCACGTGGATGTTGGGGGTGCCGATCGCGGTGGCATAGGCGATGGCCTCGTCGATGGCGGCCCGTGCCTCGGCGTCGCGTCCGGGTATGGCCGACAGCCCGTTGTCACCAGCGCCGACATCGCCGCGCCGGGTGTTGAGGCCCACCATCGGCAGGCCGGTTTCGCGCAGGGCGGCCTTCACCTCGTCGACAGGGGTCTCGTAAGGCCAGTGGCATTCCACCGCGTCGAAGCCGGCGGCCTTGGCGGCGCGGATGGCCTCGGGCAGCGGGCGGTCGTTCCAGAGAAAGCCCAAGTTGGCCGAAAACTTCATGCATCCCACTCCACGTCGAATTTCGTGACCAGCGCCTGCACCTGATCCTCGGTCAGACCGCGCGGCTGCATCCCGCGGGTCATCATTGCCAGCCTTGCGGTGTCTTCCAGCTCTTCGATGGCGTTGCAGGCGGCCTCGATGTCGCGGCCGGCGACCACCGGGCCGTGGTTGGCCAGCATCACTGCCGTGCGTTTGCCGGCAAGGCCGCGCACCGCGTCGCCCATCGCAGGATCGCCGGGCAGGTAGAAGGGCAGGAGCTTTACCTTGCCGAGCTTCATGATGCCGTAGGGCGTGAGCGGCGGCAGGAAGTTGTCGGGGTCCACATCCGGCATCATCGACAGGGCGACGGAATGGCAGGAATGCAGGTGCACCACCGCGCCGGCACTGCTGCGGGTGTCGTAAAAGGCGCTGTGCAGCGGCATTTCCTTGGTGGGCTTGTCACCGTCGATATGGCTGCCCGTGGCATCGAAGCGGCTGAGCCGGCCGGGATCGAGCCGGCCGAAACTGGTGCCGGTGGGCGAAACCAAGAGCCCGCCATCCTCGGTCCGGGCCGAGATGTTTCCGGTGCTGCCGCCGGTCAGCCCGCGATCGAACATCGATTTCGCCAGCAGGCAGATCTGCTCGCGCAATTGGCTTTCCGGGGTCATGCGGCCTCCAGTCGGGCCTGGGCGTCGGTAAAGAAGGTCTCGGTGCCGAAGTTGCCGGATTTCAGGGTCAGGGCGATCTGCTGGCCGCCCGACTGGCAATAGGTCCAGGGCACGCCCGGCGCGATCTCGGTGCCGATGTCGAGCTGGCTGACGCCAAGCGCCTTGGTCACCGCGCCCGAAGTCTCGCCCCCGGCGACGATCACCCGCCGCGCGCCGGCATCACGGGCCGCCACGGCGCAGGCCGAGAGCGTCGCCTCGACGATCTCGCCGGCGCCGGCAACGCCGAGCTTTTCCTGCGCGGCGCGGACGCTGTCGGGATTGGCGGTGGCGTAGATCAGCGGGGCCGTGTCCAGATCCTGGCGCGCCAGCCAATCGAGCGCCTTTTGCGGGCCGTTCTCGGCCAGGGACAACGGGTCGAGCTGGAAGGCGGGGACGCCCCGGCTGATATAATCCGCCACCTGCTTGTTGGTCATGGCCGAGCAGCTGCCCGAGAGCACGATGGTGCCCCGCCCGAGCGTCGGGGCCTCTGCCTTGGGCGCATCCGCCGAGAGCGTACCATCGGCGAGGTAGAGTGCGGGCAAGGGCATGGCCACCGCGCTGCCGCCGGTCATCAAGGGCATGTCGCGGCAGGCCTCGGCGATAACATCGAGATCGGAGTTCGCCACCGCATCGACCACCACATGCGCTACGCCCTGCGTCTTGAGCGCGGCCAGTTCGGCCCGCAGCGCCTTCGGCCCCTGCGCCACGGTCAGCCGGTCGGCCAGACCCACGGCCTTGGTGACCTGCGGCTCCAGCAGGCGCATCAGGTTGCTGTCGCGCATCGGGGTCAGCGGGTGATCCTTCATCGGGCTTTCCGCCAGCGGCTGGCGGCCGACAAAGAGGTTGCCCATGAAGATCGACCGGCCGTTTTCCGGGAAGGCCGGGCAGTAGATCGTCTGGTCGGTGCCCAGATCGGCCATCAGCGCCTCGGCGACCGGGCCGATATTGCCTTCGGAGGTCGAGTCGAAAGTGGAGCAGTATTTCCAGAAAAACCTTTGCGCGCCGGCGGCCTGAAGCCAGCGCAGCGCCGCGCGGGTCTCGGCGAGGGCCTCACCCACCGGTGCAGTCCGCGATTTCAGGGCGATCACCTCGAAGGCGGCAGTGTCGCGGGGCGGGCCCTCGGGCACGCCGATGCGCAGCGAGACGCGGACGCCGGAGCGCGCCAGCAGGCCGGCGATATCAGTGGCGCCGGTGAAATCATCGGCGATGCAGCCAAGAACGGTGGTCATGCGGTCTCTCCCGGAAGTGTGAGCCCGGCGTTGCGGGCATAGACCTTGGCGACGGCGGCGTCATCCTCCTGTCCGTGGCCCATGCCGGCGGCGGCGAGGAATTGTTGCAGCGCGGCGGCGGTGATCGGGGCGCTGAACTGCGCGGTACGGGCGATGTCGAGCACGATGCCCAGATCCTTGGGCCAGATGTTGACCGAGCTGCGCGGGGTGTAATCACCCTCGACCACATGCGGCGCGCGGTTCTCGAGCATCCAGCTGGTGCCGGCGCATTTGCTGATCACCTCGACGAATTTCTCCGGCGTGACACCCTGGGTCATGCCGAAAGTCAGCGCTTCGGCCATGGTGGCGATATGCACCCCGGCGAGCAGCTGATTGACCGCTTTCATGGCGCTGCCGGCGCCGGCTGTGTCGCCCAGGTCAAAGACCGTCTCGGCGATGCTGTCCAGCACCGGGCGAGCGGCGGCAAAGGCGGCGGGCGTGCCGGAGGCCATGATCGAGAGCTGGCCGTTGGCGGCCTTGGTGGCCCCGCCCGAGATCGGCGCGTCGAGGTAGAGCACGCCTTGGGCTGCGCAGCGGGTGGCCATGTCGCGGGCGAACTCGGGCGGCACGGTGGCGCAGGCCAGGACGACCGCGCCGGGCCGGAGCCGTGGCACGATGCCCGCGTCGCCGAACAGCACGCTTTCGGTCTGGGCGGCGTTCAGCACCACCACCGCAACCGCGTCAAGCGTATCGGCGGCATCGGCCAGGGCGGTCGGTTGGCCGCCCTCGGCCTGAAACCTGGCGATCCGGTCGGCGTCGATGTCGACGCCCCAGACCTTGTGTCCCCCGCGCAATGCCGAGGCGGCCATGCCGAAGCCCATGGAGCCCAGGCCGATGACGGCAACGTTTCGGGTGTCTTTGCTCATCTCAATTTCCTTTCAACCATTCCGGCAGCCAGAGTGCGACCTGCGGGAAGAACAACACGATGGCGAGCGCCACGACCTGAATGCAGATGAAGGGGATCAGCGCCCGAAATATCTCCGACAGGCTCATGTCCTTGGGGGCGACCGATTTCAGATAGAAGGCGGCCGGGCCGAAGGGCGGCGAGAGGTAGCTCACCTGCATGTTCATCGCGAAGAGGATGCCGAACCAGACCGGGTCCATCCCCAGCTTGATGATGATCGGCACAAAGATCGGCATGGTCAGCAGCGCGATGCCGATCCAGTCCATGAAGAGGCCCAGCACCACGAGAATGCCCATCATGATCAACACGATGACAGTCGGCGAGGCGCCGCTGCCCAGGATGGTGGCTTCGATGAAGCGGTTGCCGCCCATGAGGTTGTAGACGCCCACCAGCGCCGCCGCGCCGAGGCCGATCCAGATGATCATGCCGCAGGTCTCCAGCGTCTGTTTCAGGCTGTCGCGGATCAGCGTCCAGGTCACCTCGCGCCGGATCGCGGCCGACAGGAACACGCCGACCACGCCCATGGCCGCGGCCTCGGTCACCGAGGCGATGCCGCCGTAGATCGAGCCCAGAACTGTCACCGCCACGCCGACCGGCAGGATCACGCCGCGCATCTTGCGCAGTTTCTCGGACATCGGAATGTCCAGCTCTGCGTCAGAGATCGGCGGGCCCATTTCCGGGTTCGCGTAGCAGCGGATGAGGATGTAGATGATGTAGAAGGAGGCTAGCATCAGGCCGGGGGTCACCGTGGCGAGGAAGAGGTCGCCGATCGAGACGCTGGCGGTCAGGCCATAGACGATCAGCACGATCGACGGCGGGATCATCGTGCCCAGCGAGCCACCGGCGCAGACGGTGCCGATGGCCAGCGCCCGGTTGTAGCCAAGCCGCAGCATTTGCGGCAGGGCGATCAGGCCCAGAAGGACGATCTCGCCGCCAATGATGCCGGAGATCGCGGCGAGAAAGACCGCCGCCACTAGGGTCTGGACGGCGACGCCGCCCTTGATGCGGCCGGCAATGAGGCGCATCGCATCATAGAGATCGCGGGCCATGCCCGAGCGGTCGAGCAGCGAGGCCATGAGCACGAACATCGGAATGGCGACAAGCACGTATTCATTGACGAAGGAATAGATGCGGCTGGAGACCAGCGGCACGCCCATCGGCCCGAACCAGGCGATGGTGAAGAGGATCGCGATCAGCCCGGTGACGAAGGCCAGCGGGATGCCGGTCAGGATCAGGATCATGATCGAGCCCACCAGCAGAAGTGACCCGGTCTCGATGCCGAGGTTCCGGCCTTCGCTGAACAGCAGATAGCCGCCGGCCAGAAGCAGGGCAAAGACCAGGCCGATGCCGGCCACGGCGAATTTGCCGGGCGCCTCGCCGGCGCTCTGCCGGAAGCCGGTGCCTTTCCAGGCGGTCCAGATATGCCCCACCGACTGGATCGCCAGCACGATGGCGGTGATCAGAAGCAGCATCTTGATGATCGCCGGCGTGATCGGGTTCCAGGCCGAGCCGGAGCGCTCGAGCCGGATATCGCCCTGGGGGCTCCACCAGGATTTCTCGACCATGGTATAGGCCGCGTAGGCAATCGCCACCGCGAAGAACAGCGTCAGAAGCCCGTTGACCACATCCAGCAGCCGGCGGGTGCCGCCGGAGGTGCCGAAATAGATCAGCCCGATGCGGATGTGTTTGTCGGCGGCAAGGCACTGCATGCCGCCATAGAGATAACAGGCCGCGATTAGCGCGATCACCGTCTCATGCGCCCAGATCGTGGGCGCGTTGAAGAAATACCGCATGATGATCTCGTAGATCGAGATCACCGTCGCAATGGCAAACAGGAAGCTGAAGGCGGTGCCCACCGTCAGGATGCCGCGATCAAGCGCATTCTGGGCACCGGCGCTGTCGTCTTCATGGGCGCGTTTGAGCGCCTCGAGCTGCGCTTCGATTTCGGCGTCGGTCATCGCCGCGTCTTGCTGTGCCATTGTCCCCTCCCGGAACGTGAGCTGGATGGTGTCAGAAGAAGGGGCCGTGGCCGGCCCCTTCCGGTCTTGCCGTCAGGTGGCAATCACTCGGCCAGAAGGCCCTTGTCGGTCAGGTAGGCGGTGACGCTCTCATAGGCCTTGCCTGCCATTTCGGAGCGGTCTGCCCATTTGGCCCATTGCGACTTGGCAATGCCGCGGAACTTCGCGCGCTCTTCGTCGGACCAGTCGATCACGGTGATCTCGGGATCGGCCTGTGCCTCGGCCACGGCGGCCTCGTTCTGTTCGTCGAGCTGCGTGATCATGTCCTCGGCAAAGACCGAAACCGACTCGTTCAGGATCGTCTTGAGGTCTTCCGGCAGCCCGTCGTAGATCGCCTTGTTCAGGGACACGTCGATCACCGGCATCGAGTGGAAGCCGGGATAGAGCGGATACTTGGCGAATTCATGCATGCCCTGGGCGTGATTGGTCGAGAACACGGTATAGTCGGCCGCGTCGATCACGCCTTTTTCCAGCGCGGTATAGACTTCGGAGCCGGGCAGGTTGACCGGAGAAGCGCCGGCGGCGGCAAAGACTTCCTGCACCATGCCTTCGGGCGCGCGCATCTTGATGCCCTTGAGGTCGTCGACGCCATAGAGCGGCTTGGTCGAGAGGAAGGCCTCGACCCCGGTCGCCGAGGCGCCCAGGAACTGTAGCCCGTAGGGGTTCACCAGCTCGTTGAACAGCGCCTTGCCGCCGCCGTTTTCCATGTAGTCGAACATCTGCTCGGGCGCCGACCATGCGCCGACGAGGTTGCCCAGCATCGCGAAGGCCGGATCCTTGCCGGAGAAGTACGACGGGTCGGTAATGTGGCCTTGCAGGATGCCGGCGCCCACCGCGTCGAGGGTTTCGTTATGGGCCACCACGGTACCGACCGGCACGACCGTGATCTCGATGCGTCCGTCGGACAGTTCCTTGACGCGGTCGGCCCAGGCTTCCTCGATCGGAAAGAAGTTGTCGCCGGCCTGTGCCGAGGTCTGGAACGTCCACTGGTACTCCTGCGCCAGAGCCGTGCTGGCCATCAGCGACGTGGCAGCAACGAGGCCGCTCAGAAATGCGGATTTCAAAGTGTAAGCAGTCATGTTTCCTCCCGTCAGAACCCCTCGGGGCCCTGGTTCTTTGATAGGTGCGATCCTTGTGAGATCGCGGCTCCTCACCGGCGACGATGGCGCCGGTATCAATACCGGTATCGCTACCGGTATTGATACCAGTGCCGCATTCTGCCTATTCTGTCAACGTCCCGACCTCAGGATCGGGAGGCAACAGCATGCGGCGCACCGGTCTGGTCGGCGCGTCACGCTGCCCAACCAGGGCCCGGAGGGCGACAAGGCCATGAAAAAACGAAAGACCTTGGCCGATGTCGCGGCGGCGGCCGGCGTCAGCAAGATGACGGCTTCGCGGGCGTTGCGCGGGGACAAGGACGTGTCGAAGGCCAATGTCGACAAGGTGAAACAGGCCGCGCGCGAGATCGGCTACTACGGGAATCACCTCGCGGCCTCGCTGTCGAGCAAGCGCACCGATCTGATCGGGGTGGTGGTGCCGAGCCTGTCGAACACCGTGTTTCCGCAGGTCATGTCGGGGGTGACCGACGCCCTGAAGGGCACGGCGCTGCAACCGGTCTTCGGCGTGACGGATTACGATCCTGAGGCCGAATACACCACCATCCGCAACATGCTGTCATGGCGGCCTGCCGGGCTGATCGTCACCGGGCTCGACCAGCCGGACGAATCGCGGAGATTGCTGGCCGACGCCGGTATACCCATCGTCCAGATCATGGATTGCGATGGCGATCCGGTGGATGCCTGTGTCGGGTTCTCGCAGTCCGGGGCCGGGCACGATATGGCGGCAGCCCTTCTTGCATCGGGCCGACGGCGCTTTGGATATGTCGGGCGCAACCTCGACAAGGATCTCAGGGCGGCCAAGCGGAAGAAGGGCTTCCTCGATGCCTTGCGCAGCCAGGGTCTCGAATTCATCGACGCGATCGACGGGGCTCACCGGGAAGGGGATGAGGCCACGCTACCGGCCATCGCCTGCGGGCGCCGAAAGACGGCCGAACTTCTGGCACGTCAACCTGACCTCGATTGCATCCATTTCTCCAACGACGACCTCGCCTTTGGCGGGTTGTGCCATTGTATCGCCGCGGGCATCGATGTTCCGGGCGAGGTCGCCTTGGCCGGATTCAACGGGTTGGGCCTCCTCGAAGGGTTCCCAGGGAAGATTGCCACGTCCCACACCGCTCGCCGCGCAATCGGCGAGACAGCTGCCAGGGTAATTTTGGAGACAGTCGAAAGCGGTGAAACAGACAGTGGCAAGATCCACATACTGGCCCCATCTATCTCACTCGGAGATTTGGCGGTCACTGCGAAATGAACGGCCGCGAAGAATTCGGCCTCGCGGGTCCGCGTCGACAGGCCGTGCTGGCCGGCTGGGGCAGGGCAGACGGCTGCTCTCGCGGGGCAGAGCAAAAACCCGAGAAAATCTCGGCCAACCCGCTTGACGTCCCCCGCCGCTTCACTTAATCAGCCCCTCACGCGCGGTTGTAGCTCAGTTGGTTAGAGTACCGGCCTGTCACGCCGGGGGTCGCGGGTTCGAGCCCCGT
>Ga0208059_1000083_pt1 | contig 37360 bp, 34 predicted proteins | sample DeeseametaMP0959_FD_184199 | JGI IMG/M metagenome (GOLD analysis project Ga0208059, IMG submission 184199) | Marine microbial communities from the Deep Indian Ocean - MP0959 (SPAdes) | ecosystem: Environmental > Aquatic > Marine > Oceanic | place: East of Madagascar, South Indian Ocean...
CGTGGATGATCGCAAACCGAGAGGCTGCATGTGCTGGACCTGCGTCTGGATCTCGATGAGGCGTTTTTCCAGCACGGGACGTTCCGCGTCAGACTTCTCGGCGATCATGCCCTGCACCCGCGCGAGCTTTTCTGCATAGAGGCTTCTCAGATCCTCGAAGCTTTGATCCTCGGCCATATACACATCTCCTGTTCGGTCCACCTGCCCGCCATGCGCGAGCACCTCGCCCGCGCGAAAAAGTGCCGCGGCGATGTCTTCCCGGGCCTCCCGGGAGGCCTCTGCGGCAAGCGAATGATAGACGGTTCTGGTGTTGGCGATCTCTGCCAGCGTCCGGGTTAGGTCCTGCCCCACACGCTCCCGCTCAACAGGCGCGCGGCCCTCTTCTTTCGCAGCGTAGACCTCGCTGGTGCGAGCGGGGTAATGCACGACCCCGCGATCCACCCGGCGCGTGGCTTCCAGCCGCACGCCGTACTTCTCCGCCTCCTCGACCATGGCAAGGCGGAAGTCGTCATAGTTGAAGCGATGGTTGCGCCCCAGGAAGAAGAACTCGCCTTCCTGCGAGCGACGGTTCAGCACCAGATGCGCATGCGGGTGATCGCGGTCCTCATGCACCGCGATGATGTAGTCGAAATGCCCCGCGTCGGTCTGAAAGAACCGCTCGGCCACATCGGTTGCGATGTCGCGCACATCCTCCCCGCGCGTGCCGATGGGGAACGACATGAGCATATGGGTCGTCTGGCCCAGCTTGGGCTTGAAGCCCGCATCCCAGCGCTTCGCAAAGCGCTCGGTGAGGTCCTTGATGTCGCCCGCCTCGAGCTTCGTCTTGCCATCCAGAAACCCGCTCGAGTCGACGATATGGGTGGACTTGGTCGTTAGGTAATCGAGCTGGTTTGCGAGCTGCGATTTGGTATGCGTACCCCCGCCTCTGATCGCCTTGAAGACCGCTGGCCGGTGGCCTGCTGCCGCGCGCGCAAGCTGGCTCTGCTTGGCCACGTGCAGCCCCTGCATTGAGCCCCGGACGCGGCTCCAGCCATCCCGAAAGACCTCGCCCGTGACGGCATGGACGGCATCATTCAGCCGCATGCGCAAACTCCCTCAGCGCGGCCGTGGCCTGCAGCTGCATCCGTTCGCGACGGCGGCGCAGAAGCAGATCGATCTCGTCAGCAGAATCCAGGATGAACCGCGCCAACCCGCGCATCTGCGCAAGGCGCAATTCCGTGAACTCCGGGCCAGCCCCCTGCCCCTGCCGATTGGCCTGCGTCATCTGCTTGGCGATCTGCGCGACCCCATTGCCGACCTCGTGCAGCGAGGCGCGGTAGCGCGCCATCTCTGCTGCCATCTGCGCGTCCGGAACGAACACCCCGCCTGCCGCCTGAATGAGCCGCCGCAGCCCCTCGGCACGGCTCTCGATCCCGGCCGCGGCCAACACTTCATCGAGCGCCTCAAGCTCCGCAGCCGTCACCTTCACGCTGACTGCTGAGACCGGGATCGCGGCATCCGTCTGGCGCTCGGCATCAGCTTTGAGCGTGTACTGGATCGCCCGGGGCGACACGCCAAACCGCTCCGCCAACACGGATGTAGACACACCTTCCGCAGCCTCGCGAACGATCTCCATGCGGTCCGCATCTGTGAGACGTTTTGAGCGCGACATGCGAAGAAAGACCCCCTATTTCCTGCCACCTTCCACCAAGGCTGCCCCTACCTTACGATAATATACCTAGCTGTCAATTATATACTTACGTTGCCTTCAGTCTCAGGCAGCCTTGGTGTCCGCTTCCCCCGCGGCCCGCAGGGACGCGGCTCTGCCGCCCTCACCACCGGGCGACCCACCTGTCCAATGGGTCCCCTTCCCCAGCACCGCCCGAGGGTCTGACCGAACACGCATGTGTTCGGACGGAACCGCGGGCGGGCGCAAACCCCACCGACAGGGCGGACAGGCAGGGTCAAGGAGGGCCAGATTTGGGTCCCCAAATCTCTGCCGCAAAAACCGGGAGGCCCTGGCCGATGGGTTTTTGTGGATGGCCCCCTTGAGGCTGACTGGCCGGTCTGTCGCGGCCTGATCATTTCGGGGGGAGAGGGTCCCTTGATCGCGCAGCGACCGGCACCAAGAGGAGGTCGCTATCGGCGATCACCTACGCCGGTGACGGCATCTCTGGAACAGGGATCGGGCCGCCTCGAGATCGTCTCGGGGCGGCCCATCCTCGTCAGAGGATTTAGTCCTGGGGATCTTTCGCGCTCGGCGGGAACATCACCAGCTCCGAGACCGCGACCGGGAAGTCGAGCTTGAGGCTGAAGAACTCCGAGCCATCCCCATTGCGGGTGTTGCGGAACATCGCACCCACGCGCTGAAAACGGGTGCGCTCCTGGCCATCGGTGTCGGTGAACTTGACGGGGACGGTGGCGACGTAGTGGTTGGTCATTTGGGTTACTCCTTGTTGCGATGGGGATCACCCGGCACGGGGGCAAGAGGCCCGGTCGCAAGCGCAAATGCGGAGGGTCCGCGGCTAGCCGTGGAAGCCGTATTTGTGCTTGCCGAAGCGTGAGCTGAGGGCACGAGTGGGGCGACCCCGTGCGATCCACATCTATGAGCAAAAAGGAGTGATCCGGATGACCCTTGCCATCACGTAGCCGCCACCATCCGCGTCCGCGTCCCGCCGAGCCTGGCCGGGGTGCTGACGGAGCCCGCCCGCGTGGGTGCGATGGTCCGAAACACCACCCGAGGGATGCGCAAGTCTTCAGCCTCAAGTGCGACGTCTCGACCCCTCGCGTCTTGCGCTGCTTTCGCTGTGCGTGAGGTGCGTACCATCCCCAGCCCGTACCGATGCGGATGGACCGAACACTGACGGACCGGGTAGAGCGATGACAGTGCCGGCCGCCGCAGCCTGTCGATCTTGCGTAACCGACCGCACGCGCCATGAGACATGACGAAAGGGCCGCGCCAAGCGCGACCCCCTCTCTTCAATCCTGCGACGCCTTCTTCGCCGGGTCCGCAACCCGCATGACCGTCAGGCCTTTCGCTTCCGCCTTCTGCCCGAGGTTCAGAGCGACCCCGTTGCCGCCGAAGAGTACAACCCCCGTCGCCGCGAACTTGTCGTCCAGCATCTCGTCGTTGCACTTGAACGGTGCCGCCCGCCCGTGCGCGGACCAGCGCGGATCGAAGCGCGCCTGCGTGACCCCGCGGGCGCGCGCCCACCGGGCCGCAATCATCTCCGCCCCGTGCTTGCCTCCCTTGTGGCAGAGGAAGATCTCCTGGTTGCGGTTCTGCTTGATCCGTTCGCGAACTTTGTCGAGCGTATTGAAGATCACATCGACATCGGTCCAGTCGGTGGCGCCCGAGACGATCAGGGGCACCCCCTCGACTTTCGACTTCTCGGCGGTTTCGCGGTCGTGCTGCTCCAGCAGCTGCCGCGCCTCGAAGACCGCCCCGGTCTCTTGCGCCCGGACGCTTGCGCGCGACCCGGCGGCCGGGATGAAGGCGTGACCGGTCTCGATCTCGTAGCATTCCGCCGCTGCCTCGCTCATCACCTCGATGGCGCTGACGATCTCGCGCAGCTGCAGGAAGCGTACCTGCGCTTCTTCCAGCGCGGTCTCGGCGATCTCCGATCCGTCATGGGATTTTGCCAGCGCCCCGATCTTGTCGGCGGTGCGGTCCACCTCCTTGCCAAGTGCCACCTTGCGGCGCTGCAGGATCGTCGCGAGCCCATGGGCCAGCGGTTCGATTTCTGCTTCAAGCCCGGTCCCGCGCAGCTGACCGAGCAAAGCCTCGAAGCTCTCGCGGATGATGCGGTCGGTCAGGATGTGGTCGTCCGGGATCGGCAGCTGCGCGTCCCTCTCGGTCAGCCCGAAAAGTTCGATGGTCTCGTAGGTGTTTGCGGTGTCGTAAGCCATGTCTGGTCTCCAGTGTTCGGTTATAGAGCCACCACGTGAGTGTGGGGGCATGGCCGAATGTCTGGTTTCCGAATCTGCCCGGGTCAGGGACGGCGCAGCCGCCGGCTTGCCGGGCGCAAAAGTTTTCCGCGCGCAACACCCGAGACACGCGCGCCCTCACGCACGGGACCGCGCCGCACCACAAGCGGCGCCCTCGCCGAAAAGTTTTGCGATCCTTGACGCGGGCTGATTTGGGGGCCATCCGGAGGATATGCTTCCGCACTCATGTGTGTGTGTTTTGACGGTAGGTTTGCCCGACCCGAGCAGGCAAACGGCCCGACCGGACGCGGGAGACGGATGCAGTGGCGGGATCGTTTTGGCCTCAGGCCAAAACAGACCAGAGCGCAATCCGACGGAGCGGCCGGGGAGGGACGTGCTCGCGAGGCGGGCAAACCGGGATGCCAGGCGCGACGCCGCGGTGAGGCCGCATGGCCGAATGCGCGACGGACCGAAGGGCCGTTCTCCCCTGCGACACGCGAAGCCGAGCTGGGGAGGCCGCAAGGCTTAGCCCAAGGTTGATGTGCTGGCGACGCTGCTGCCGACTATAGTGATTGCTTTTCCGGGCATTGGACGTGATGGGCGGGAGCCAGTCATTCGCTGCGCCTTGGACGAACGGCAGCGATGCGTAGGAAGTGAACTTCGCAAAGTTGCGGGTTTTGGCGGCGGGTGGAGATACATATGCTGCGTGCGCATCTGGATAAACCGTCTTTTGCCGTAGGGGCAGCCGCCATACATCATCCAACGGAAGGGATTCGGGGCAAAACTGCTCTCACGGTAAGGATATCGGCGTCGGTACTAACCATTACTTGCCGCTTAGCCACCGCCGGAAACGTTGCCAAAGACCTTGTGGCACATCCGCATTCGCCATTGATGCGGGGGCTTCCGGCGCATCGTAATACCGACCTTTGGCGCGACGGTCGTGCGCCCGTCCAGCGGCAATCTGTTCATCACTCATATCACCTGCCCACCGGATATTGCTGTGCTTGATCCAGTAATGCGACCGGCAAGGAAAGCTCCAGTTCCCGATGGACGGCGAGAGCGAGATCGACACACCGTCATAGCCCATCTTCCAGTCCGTCGGGCTTAAGGGCGTGACGACTTCCCTGCCACAGCCGCAGGCGCATTTGTGAACGGCCGTTGCGTAATCCATGGCGAGGTACAGAACGCCCTCCTCGGTCTGCTCGGGGATCGCATCTACAAATTTGTGGGTAATCTTCTTAATCGTCATCGCGCCCGTCCATGTTGTTTATCGTGTTGCCATCAATCGTGTAGTTGCTGGAATGCTCGCCCTCAAAATCGGCGTAAAACCCTACAAGCTTCTTCCACCGGATCACCGCGAGCGTCGCGTTCAGGGCGTTCAGGTCAGCCACCTGGATGTTGGTGGCGTAAGCATCATCTACGTCCGCCTCGCCCATGCCGACGCGGCGACGAAGCGGCTCTCGCTGTTCGGCGGTGCTCAGCGTCACCCGCAGCACACCCACCAGGGCATCGTCGCCCATCTCGATCCCCATACCAACATCAATGAAGGGGGTGCCCTGTTCTTCGAGGTGTTCGACAGCCGGGCGTTTGGCGGCGCCGGAGTCAACGCACACAAAGACGAAATCCATCTCGTTCAGCAGGTCCACGTTGGATTCGTCGAGATAGACTGGATGCGGGACGATCCCTTTACGTATAGGCGCATAAAGCGCTGCGAAGTAATCGACCTTCTTGTTCCGTTCCCGCAGTGTTTCAATGCTGGGTGCGCCCGGGCTACGGAACGCGTTGTGCTGCAGGAAATCATCACCGTCGATAAGATGCAGCTCGCGGATCGGCGTCTTAGCGAGCAGATCGAGCACATAAGAGCCTGTTCCGCCGAGGCCAACAATGGCGACCTTGTTCATCGCCAGCTTTTCGGAAAAACCGCCGATCCCGGCCCGTGTCGAGGCTGTGTCCTGGTAGTTGAATACCGGATCAGGTTCATCGGAGTCTGCGACGACGTAGGTGCGCGCATCAGCCGTCGGATCGATTTTCCGCGCGGGCGATGCGATCATCTCCACATAGGTGGTCATTTTGTGTTCGTAGTCGCGGTAGCCCTCTTTTGGCTTGGCCGAAAACATGTGGTCTACCGTGATGTCTTTGCCGAGGCTCTGGCGTTTGCTGGAGTGCCTGATGCCTTCGAGTGTCTTGCCATTGTGATCGCAAGGATGCTCGCCCACGAAGTACGCCTTATGGTCGCTCGGCGCCATCGTCTCGCCACCGTTCGTCTGCAGAACAGAAACGAGCGTGCCAAGCTTTACCTCGCGATTGGCGTTCACGTAGGGCACGTTGGAGATCACGAGGTGGCCACTTTTCACAGCCACCTCGTATCCGCCTTCTTCGAGGGCCTTGAGATCGGCGTTACGACTTATCAGTTGCCGTGACATTGAAGATCATGCCCTCCTTCAGCTTCACGGTATCGCCCTCATCCAGCGTGCCCTCGGGCTTGTTGCCCTGGCCGCGCCGGTAGGTAATGGTGAAGCAGATCAACTCGCCCTTGGGCGGGTTTTCGTAAGCAAGCGCGACCAGATCGTCCTCGCCAAGTTCTGTCGCCGTCACCGTCTTCTCGCGGCCGTTCACAACAATCGTGTACTCTTTTTCCGGTTTGCCTTTTTCGTCCTTCGGCATGGCCAGGTCCTTTCTTTTTAGCCTTTCGGCGGGAACGGGTCGCCACCGTGGCTGTCACTGCTGGCGATCCGTCCGTCGCGGTTGTGGATACGCAGTTCGCTTTGCTGGTTGCGGCTGATTTCACGTCCGCGATCAACGGCGTCCTGCTTGGTTTCATGGTGGCTGCTGGCGCGGGATGCGCCGCCACGCTTCACATCCCATCCGCCTGCCGGGTTCGGCACGACGTGATGGGTCTTCGGTCCCTTACTCATGGTTTCCATACCTCCTGTTCGTTAGGGTTGCAGGCATAAAAAGTATGACTACTCCGAACATCATATATTTGTTGAAAGTCAGAAGTCAAGCACGTAAAGTACGTCTTTACCGAACAATAAGATCGACGGGGAGGCCGCCACATGACCAACAGCCTGGGAGAGAAGATTCGCCGCTTACGGAAGGAGCAAAAGCTCACGCTTGACAAACTTGCCGAGCTCACCGGCTCCAGCAAAAGCTACATATGGGAACTGGAGAACAAGAACCCGCCGCGTCCATCGGCGGAGAAGCTGGCCAAGATTGCAGAAGTACTTGGTGTCACGATTGAATACCTGCTCGATGAAAAGCAGGCGATAACCGAGGAAGACGCCGTCGATGCGCAGTTCTATCGTGAATACAAACACATGGACCCTGATACCAAAGAAAAAATCCGCGAGATGGTAAAGCTGTGGGGGAAACCCGGATGACCAAGCCGAAGTCGCCGCAACGATGGGCATACGACCTGACCATCATCCTGAACACCTTGGGTGGCGACGACCGCTTTCCGGTCAATGTTGAAGCGCTTGCCTACGATTTTTCAAAGCAGCGCTTTCCTGACGATCCGATAAGTCTTGTGCAGGGTGCCCCGCTGAAGGGATTCGAGGGCGCCTTGATGAAGGCCCCGCCTGGCGAAATGGGCTGGGGCATCTTCTACAATTCGGACACAGCATCGCCGGGGCGCATCAACTTTACCCTCGCCCACGAGTTCGGGCACTACCTCTTGCACAGGCAGGATCATCCTGACGGTATCCAGTGCAGCACCGAGGACATGGAACGCTGGGACAGCAAATATCGGCAGATCGAGAAAGAAGCGAACGAGTTCGCCGCAAATCTCCTCATGCCACTGGATGACTTCCGTGCGCAGATCGCTCCGAAGTCTCAGCCTGACCTAGAGGCCTTGGGCGCATGCGCGGACCGCTACGGCGTTTCCCTGATCGCGGCGACGCTGCGCTGGCTGCAGTACACCGAGCGCCGGGCAGTTCTTGTGAAATCTATTGATGGCTTCATTCATTGGGCGCGGTCGAGTGATCGCGCCTTGCGCACTGGCGCCTACTTCAAGACGGCTGGCCGACCGCCAATCGAGATACCGGCGACCGCGATACCGGCAACGGAAACTGAACTGGTTCGGCGAAAAGCAACGAGAGAGCATGAGTCAGGAAGCTGGTTCAAAGAGCCCTGCACCGAACATGCTCTGGTCTCCGAAGTCCACGACTTTGCGCTTTCCCTAATCCATCTTGGGGACGCGCCGTCACGCTTCGAGCCTGCCGAAGAGGCTGAAGAGGATACATACGACCGTATGGTGAGCCGCACGCCGGGTTCATCGTGGTTGGGCTAGCAATGCCCCATGGTTCGATCTATAGAAATAGATCGTTTCTAGCTTACGATATGTCAAACTAGATCACGTCTTGAAAATTCAGGCTTCATATGATACATTAAAGTAGATCAAGCGCTTTGCTTGATATGCAGGATTATATCAAAATGAGCTATGAGAGCGAGAAACTGGCGGCGACACTGAAAGCTGCCCGCGAAAAGAAGGGGCTGAGCCAGCGCGCGCTGAGCGCCCATGCAGGCGTGCCGCAGTCGCATATCTCCAAGATCGAGAGCGGCGCTGTGAACCTCACCGTCTCAAGTCTGACCGCCATCGCCAACGCCCTTGATCTGGAACTGGCGCTTGTTCCGCGCAAGGCCGCGCCTGCCGTAAGAACGATCACCCGTAGCGTAAACGACGTGCCGAAGGCCACGCCGGAGGCGCGTAAAGAGATTGCCCGGCTCGCCAAGCAGCTTGAGCACATCCAGTCGCTCAAGATCGATAGTCCCGTCTTCGAAAACCTGCAGCGGCAGTTTCGCGAGATGCGACAGTTCGAGAACCTGATCCGGAATACCGACACATTGCGCAGCATACGTGAAGCGCTCAAAGCCGTGGAGAACGCGGGTGGCGTTGCCGCGCTGCAGGAAGCGTCAAAGCAGATGAACAGTTTCCGCAACGCACTCGCCCATGGCATAGCCGATGAGGAACGGACGCGCTTGCCGCGTCCTGCCTATCGCCTTGATGGAGACAACGATGAGTAATGTCTCCGTGCTGAACGTAAACCTGTATGGCGAGCCCATTGGCACGCTCACCAATCTTGGCGGCGATCGCACCATCTTTGCCTTCACCGACGAGTACATCGAAAATCCTGACAGGCCGACCCTCGGGCTCGCCTTCAAGGATGAATTCGGGGAACTCTATACGGATTTTCGGCCCTATCAGAAGCGCGTCATGCCCTTCTTCTCAAACCTTCTTCCCGAAGGCCATCTGCGCAAATACCTGGCCGAACAGGCGGGCGTGAATCCCGAACGAGAATTCTATCTGCTTTGGGCGCTTGGCCATGACCTGCCCGGCGCGATCACGATCACCCCTGCTGACGGTGAAGCCTGGCCGCCGGATGCGGCCGATGGCGCCGATGATCATGGCGATGATCAGCGAGAGAATGCTTTGCGGTTTTCGCTGGCAGGCGTTCAGCTCAAGTTTTCCGCCGTGATGGAAGCTAGTGGCGGGCTGACCATTCCCGCCTCTGGTGTCGGGGGCTCCTGGATCGTGAAGCTACCCTCGCGTGAATTCGCAGGCGTCCCTGAAAATGAATTCTCGATGATGAAGCTGGCCGGCCTTATCGGGATGAACGTCCCTGCCATCGATCTGGTCAGTATCGATGCGATCAAGAACCTGCCCGAGGGTATCGATAAGATCGGCAACCATGCCTTTGTGATCGAGCGGTTTGATCGCCTTTCCGACGGGTCGCGCGTGCATATCGAGGATTTTGCGCAGGTCTATGGGCTCTATCCCGAAGACAAATACGGCAATGGCACATTCCGCAACATCGCCCAGGTGATCGCCGCCGAAGGTAATGATGCCGACATCATCGAATATGTCCGGCGCCTGACCTTCAACATGCTGATCGGCAATGCTGATATGCACATGAAGAACTGGTCACTGATCTATCCGGACAGGCGGTATGTCTCGCTGGCACCAGCTTATGATTTTGTGGCGACTGTGCCCTACATTCCGGGTGATGCGACCAACATGAAGATCAGCCGTGCCAAGGTGTTTTCGGCATTCTCGGTTGATGAGCTAGAACACCTTGCCGTCAAAGCATCGATCCCGAGGAAGATGGCGATCGACGCGGCCCAAGAGACGGTTCAGGCTTTTCGGGAGCATTGGGGCACAGAAGCGGCAAACCTGCCGATGAGTGATGAGGTCAGGTCTGCCGTTGAGGATCACATGAAGACAGTGCCCATCCTGGAAGAACTTTCATAGGGCAAGAGGTTCCTGACTCACTAGCAGAGCAGGGCGGAGGCGGGTGCCCTGATCTTCTGCGCCGCCGCACCCCCATCAGCAAGTGAGGGGTGACGGACGGCTCCGGCGAAGCAGGGCGATAGATGTTAGCTTGCGACGTTTGGCAGGTTCCAGAATTTCTTGGCGCTCTCGAACAAGTCGCCCGATCGTCCGCTGATCTTTGCCTCGTTCCAGCTGTCATGTTAGCAAAGGCGCTTGTTGAGATAGAGAAAGGCTGAGTTTCCAAAGATCGCTAACTGCGCTTCGCTGCCCTTGGTGCTTGCTGCAGCATCAGCCGGGGTCGCCACCGACTGCAGAATGGCGGCTCTAGGCCTACTTCGACACCTGACCTAAGCATAGTTTACTTCGCGCCATCTCCAAACCACACCAGCACAGAAAAAGGGGAACCGTGATCCCACGGCTCCCCTTTCGGTTCAGATCGTCTCACCTCGCGCGCTGTTCAGGCAACCAGCGACAGCCCCGCGCCCGCGTCTTGCGCCTGATCACCGCTGTCGATGAACGGAATGATCGAGAAAGTCTGGCCACCGCGCTGTTCTTCGTTCTGGACGGCGTTGACACGCAGGTCGCCATCGGGCGTGTTGATCAGCAGCGACAGGTAGTCATTGCCCGTGCGGCTGCTCTTGGCCATCCACGCCGAGCCAACGCGGATCGGCGTGCCCCGGGGCGAGCTGACCTCGATGCGGTAGTCAGGGTGGGTCTCCTCGGTCTTGTAGCTGTTCTCGATCAGCATGAACTCCAGATCGAACATCATATTGGCGATGTAGCCGGTGAAGGCGTTGTCAGCGTCCATGGCGGTGAGCTCGCCCGAGATCGAGCCGGATTTCATCAGGCCGTTCGAGACGAGCGGGATGATCTCAAACTCCCCGCTCTTGGCCACGCGCGCCTCTTTCGTCTGCACCGCGTTGACCCGGAACGGGCCCAAGCCAACATCGATTTGCATCGAGATGTAGGGATTGCCGCTGGTATTGCCGGTCTCGTTCCAGGCCGTGCCGATGCGCACCTTGCGGCCTGATTTGTTGACTGCTGTCACGTCGTAATCCGGGCTGCGCGCGGACATCTTGGCCCGCGCCTCGAGCTGGATGGCGATGTCAAAGCGCGTCGAATGGATCATGCCGGTGTATTCGGCGGCTGCAGTCTCGACATTGCGGGCGAGGGTTCCTGCGAACATGGGATAGTTCCTTCTTGGATTGGCCAGTGCCTGACGTTCTTGCCAGCGCATCCGGGATTGCTTTCTCGACCCCTTGAGGGATCACAAATCAGAAAGCTTGCTTTCCCATTATGCCCCGCCCCCGGCTCAGCGCTGCCGTCCGAGTGGATGTGCCCCCGCGCCTCCGGGTGCTACGCCCCTCCCCTGCCGGTCTGGTCTTGATTGGCTGCCCGGATTTTCCGCGCCGTCCTCCGATTGCGCGATGAAGAACTCCGCCGCTTTTCCGTTCAACCGCTGCCCGCTCCGGTCGGTCAGGCCGATGCAGCTGCCGTTCGGCACATAAGTGATGAGGTACTGACCGAGCCGGTCCTTGTGCACAACATAGCCGGTATTGGCCCAATGCACGGTCTGGCCGGCATCGACGGCGGCCTTGATGTCTTCGAGAGTCATGCGAACCTCCTTACGAAGAATGGTGGGGAAACGACGCAAGAAGCCCGGTCGTCCAACCGGGCTTCCATGCAGCATTTGTTTGGCCAACGGCCGAGACCTGTCAGGCACCTTGCGTGGCTTGTGTCGCGCGCGCCGCCATCCAGTCCTTCAGGCCAAGAACCGTTCTTCCGGCGGCGACCTCGGAGGCCCAGGCAACCCTTGGGTCGCCGCAGGGCTCGGAGCCGACATGCCGGTCGATGTGGCCATTGGCCATCCATGGCTCGGGCTGGATCCGTCGCAGCCAGTCCGCCATGCTCGGGATCCGGCCCTGACAGTCTTCGCGGACATGCTGCTCGCCGATCCAGCGCACGGGAATGTCCCGACCTGCACTGTTGGTCAGGGTCAAGCCGAAGACACGTTCGGCCTCGAACAGGCCTTGGGCATGATGGCGCATAGCTCGGTGCGTGAAGAGCGCGAGGTGCTCTTTCGAGGCATCGAACCAATCGTGCACAGCCTGATAGTCAGACGGCACCCCACCGAATTTCCGGGCAGAGCTTTCGGCATGATGAAGCGGATGGGCCATCTCAAAGACCCTCTACATAGCTGTGCGAGCATTCGACATAGCGGTCCGCGTGATCGAGCGTGATGCTGTCGTTGCGCAAGTCCCAGGTCAGCGTGCCGTAGCCGCCCTCGTTGTTTTCGAACCCCGGGTGATGGTGATAGGCGAGCGACCAGGCGAAGTCGCCCACCTTGGTGGCAAGCGGCTCAGGCAGTTGGACCTCTGCAGGCTGCACCGTCACATCCTCGACATTGCCGGAGTCGCCATAGCCTTCGTATTCGGCAGTGACCCCGCTGATGCCAAGCGCACGTAGTTGCGCGAGCAGCTCCGTGCGGGATGCCTTCAAGGTGGTTTCACGCTCCGCGCGCCATTGAGCCGCCATTACGGCATAATCGATCTGGGGATTGGTCATGGGTCTGTCCTCTTGTCTGTAATTGGGGGGCCGGGCGTGGCATTGGTCAGCGCGCGGCCGGAAAGCGCAGACCGGTGAAACCCAGATCCGCGACGCCCGACCGGAAGCCCGCTTTGACTTTTCAGGCGGCTTGTTCTGACGTCATGACGGCTTCCTGCCCCACGATCCGGGCCAGAATGTTTCCCGTGTCGACCCCGTCCCCATGCGGCAGGAATACCCGTAGCTGGAAGGCGATGATCTCGGTGAAGCAGCCGAGGGCCTTGAGGCCGTCGATCATGCCCCGATCCGCACCAGAGAGCTCGAGGCGCATCTCGCCTGCAACCCGGCGACGGGTCAGCGTGAGACCCTGGCCCAGATCGACCGGCGCGGTGGTGCCGAGAGCGGCAGTCAGCATCTCTTGCGGCGTTTGCGGGTTGGAGACAAGGAAGCGGGCGCGGAGCGCGGCCGCCCCTTCTTCGCTCAACGTGCGCCCGATCATGGCCGTCGCCCCGTCAGGCGTGACCCTGTAGATGCGTTCATTCGTGGTCGGGATGTCCTTCCAGATCGGCAGCAAGAGCCCGGTCAGCAGGTAGAGCTTGGTCGTGGTGGTTTTCGGCAGGGACGCAGCCTCGGCATCCCAAAGCCGTACGAACTCGGGCTTGCCGATCTCTTCCCAGGCCGAGGACTCGAACCGCGTCTCCTCCAGATAGCTCGACCCGTTGGGCCGCACCGCCTTGCGCATCAGCGTGACGATATCCTCGTCATACATCTGCATGGGCCGCGCCGAGATGAGCGCCGCGCGGCCGGAGGCGCGATTGACCATGGATAGCTTGTCGGGGTTGCGCGATATGGCCTCTTCGGCGCCCAGGACATGGACCGGGTCCGTCACCTCAAGCCCGATGATCCGCGTCACGGCGCCGGATTTCGGGCAGGTCCAGAGATCCTCTGTGGAGACCTGCTCGATCTTTTCGCCACGCAGGGTTTCCACGCCGAGATCGAGCGTGCCCGCCGCGCGCGCGCGTTCGGTCTGATCAGCGATCCGGCACATGAACTCGGCAAAGAGCGCGTTCTGCATGTGGATGGGAAGGGCAAGCACCCGGTTGAGAAACCGCTGGATCGGCGGCAACTCCTCGAGGAGCACCCCGTCCTTGTCGATCAGCCGCAGGGCTGTCCAGTCGGTGAAGCTCTCGTAGCTCATCGCTTCAGCGCGCCCGGCGGCAAGATCGGCGAAATACCCGCGCAGCGCGGCCCGCGCGATCGGGCTTTCGAGATTGTCCTCCTCGCGGAACATGCCCTGCGAGCCGGTCTCGCGCTGACCCTTGGTCAAGGCCCCCAGCTGGTCGAGGCGTTTGGCTATCGTCGAGGTAAAGCGCTTCTCGCCATGCACATCCGAGGTGCAGACCCGGAAGAAGGGCGCGCTGACCTGGGCAGAGCGATGCGTGCGGCCGAGCCCCTGGATGGCCGCATCGGCGCGCCAGCCGGGCTCCAACAGGTAGTGCCGGCGTCGTTTCTGGTTCTTCGCCGTTTGCGCCGCATGGTAAGATCGGCCCGTCCCGCCCGCATCGGAGAAGATCAGGATGTCCTTCTCACCATCCATAAAGGCTTGGGTCTCCGACGAATTGCTGCTGGCGGCGCGCTTCTCGATGAAGAGATGTCCATCCTCGGCCTTGAGGGGCCGGATCGATCGACCCGTGACCTCGGCAACTGCCTCGTCGCCAAAGGCCCAGAGGATCTGATCCAGCGCCGAAGGGATCGGGGCCAGCGTCATCAACTCCATCATGGCCGCATCACGCAGGGCAAGCGCCTCGCGCGAGACGACCAGCGCGCCAGTTTCATCGCGCAAAGGTTCCGCCACCATGTTGCCGTCGATCTCGACCAGCTTTTGCGCATGAATCGGGAAGGCCTGTTCGAGGTATCCCAGAACATAATCGCGCGGCGTCAAGGCCCCCTCAACGAGTTCATCCTCCGGGTCCATCGCCTCAAGCCGGCGCTTCAGCAGGCTCTCACCCGTCGAGACCACCTGGATGACGCAAGCCTTGCCCACCGCCAGATCGTCCTTGATCGCGCGGATGATGGTCGGGGCTTTCATGCCCATCAGGAGATGGTTGAAGAAGCGCTGCTTCGTGCTCTCGAAGCGGGACTTGGCCGAGGCGCGTGCGGCCGAGGCATTGGTCTCGCCCGAGGCGTCGTTGACGCCGGTCGCAGTCAACGCGGCTTCGAGATTGTGGTGGATCGTGCGAAACGCTCCAGCGTAGGCGTCATAGACCTCGATCTGGGCCGGGGTCAGCGCGTGTTCCAGCACATCATACTCCACCCCATCAAAACTGAGGGCACGCGCCGTGTAGAGGCCGAGCGTCTTAAGATCACGCGCGACCACCTCCATGGCAGCCACGCCGCCGGCTTCCATCGCTGAAACGAAACCCTCGCGGCTCGGGAAGGGATATTCGGGGCCCTGCCCCCAGAGACCGAGACGCGCGGCATAGGCCAGGTTGTGGACGCTCGTGGCACCCGTGGCCGAGATGTAGAAGACGCGAGCGCGGGGTGCTGCCAGTTGCAGCCGCAGGCCAGCAAGGCCCTGCTGGGAGGGTTTGACCCCCCTGCCCTGCTCCGACCCGGCCGCGTTCTGCATGGCATGGGCCTCATCAAAAGCGAGGACGCCGTCGAAATCTTCGCCCATCCAGTCGAGGATCTGGCTCAGCCGCGTGGTGCCGCATTTGCCCGCGGACCGCAGCGTGGCGTAGGTGACGAAGAGGATACCGTCGCCCATCGGGATGGGCTGGTCCGGTTTCCATTTGGAGAGCGGCTGGATGTCGGCTGGCGAGCCGCCGAGATCGGTCCAGTCGCGGATCGCGTCCTCGATGAGCGTCGCGGATTTGGAGACCCAGATCGCCTTTCTGCGCCCGGCCAGCCAGTTGACAAGAATGAGCCCCGCGCATTCGCGCCCCTTGCCGCAACCGGTGCCGTCGCCGAGGAAATAGCCGAGGCGATAGGCACGTGCATCCGGGTCATCATCGGCGCGCGTCAGCTTGGTCTGGTCGTCATCGATGGTAAACTGACCGGGCAGGTCGCGCCCATGGGCGTCATGCGCCATGATGATGGTTTCCAGCTGCGCCTCGGAGAGATGTCCCTCCTCGATCAACCGTGCGGGCAGGCGCAAGTCATCACGGCTCGTATTTGAGGGCATGGGCGGGGCAACCGAGGCCATGGCGATGCTTTCAACGAGCGGCGTGGGATGTTCCTGCGCATCCGCAATCTCGATCCGTTGCGGACGGTAGCGCGCATAGATGTCCGAGACGGGCATGTTGTTGCGCGGGGTCTGAAGGCTCGTGAAGCTGAGCGGACGGACGGCATTGGCCCTGGCTGTGGGGGCGGTGATAACACCGGCAGCGGTCTTGCGCGGGACAGATGATCGAACGGTCGGCCGAGCATGAGGGATCGCTTCAACCCGTTGGGCCGGGCTCATCTCGGTCCGTGTTGCGGCCACGGCATCGACAAATGGAAGGGCTTCATCCAGATCGCACAAAGTGGCGCGGATCATCTCGCCGCCCTCCTGCACCTTGTCGAAGACCATGAGCTGGGTTCCGACAGAGGTGCCGAGCTTGCGGTAGACCTGCCCCGGCATCGTCAGCGCCAATCGTGGCGTCACGAGACCGCAGGCGCGGGACCAATGCGCGGCATCGCGTTCGGGCGTGAACCCCGGCGGCATGATCGCCACCAGGCGCCCACCTGGTGCCAGGCGCTTTGCAGCCGCAATGAGATGTTTGGCAGCGATGTGCTTGTCGCGGGATCGGTCGACCGATGAGGCGAAGGGCGGATTCATCACCACGACGTCGGGTAGAACCGGCGTCTGCAGCAGATCGTCGATATGCTCGCCGTCATGGCCCGTCACATCGCCACCAAAGACCGCGCGCAAAAGGCTCTGGCGAAAGGGGTCGATCTCGTTGAGCACAAGGGTGGCACCGGCCCGGGCGGCGAAAGCTGCCAGGGCACCGGTGCCAGCCGAGGGCTCCAGCACGGTCTCGCCCTTGCGAACGGCTGCCGCCCGCACGACCATTGCCGCGAAAGGTAACGGCGTGGAAAACTGCTGCAGCCGGATCTGCTGCTCGGAGCGGCGGGTTTCCGTCAGGAGCCGTGAGGCAAGCAGCTTTGCAGCGGCGATGTCACCTGTTGTACCGTCCCCACGCAACAGCACCTGAATGGCCGCGGCTTGCATCAGGTCATATGCCATGCGCCAGTCCCAGGCACCGCCGGCATCGCTGCCATGGAACGTCTCGCGCATGATACGCGCGAGCGCTGAACTGCGCAGGGGTTGATGGTCGATCTCCGCGCCGATCTGCGCGAGGGCAGAGGCGAGGTCAGTGTCGGAGATTGAGAGAGCCGGATTTGCCGGTTTGGGCTTGGACATGGGGGTTTCCTTTGGATGAGGGTCTGAATTCCAAAGGACAAAAAGCCAGCTTTCCCCTTTTGGGGTTAAGGATCTGAAATCAAGAACCGGGGCGGGGCAGGACTGCCAATGCGATCAGACGTCATCGGTCTTTGCGGCAAGGTCACGGAGCCAAGCAGAAAACGCGGCTTCACTCACCTGATCGGCGGCAAGGTCCTCCATCATCCGGACACCCTTCCCGGGATCGGGCCGCAGATTTACGCCATTGAGCCGCAAGAACGCAAAAGCGGCCACGAATGCTGTTCGCTTGTTGCCATCGACAAAGGCATGCGCTTTGGCAAGACCATAGGCATAAGCTGCCGCAATCGCGAACACATCCACGTCCTCATAGGACGCGCGGTTCATTGCCCGTGTGCATCCCATTTCCAAAAGGGCCGGATCGCGGGTGCCTGGCGCACCGCCGTGGCGCGCGATCTGGCGATCATGGACGACGTACGAAGCGGCCAGCGGAATCCAGACCCAATCGCTCATGCAAGTGCTTGGAGCAGATCGCGGTTCTCATCCATGACGATCTCGGCGGCGGCAAGCGCGGCCTGAAGTTCCGGGTTTTCCGTCATCAGCTTCAGCCCGCCATCATCCGTGCGCACGGCATAGAGGGTATCCCCCTCCTTGGCATCCAGGAGCGCGAGCATCTCTGTGCTGAGTGTCATGACGGCGGAATTGCCGACCTTGCGGATTTTGGCTTCGATCATGGCAGGGCCCGCATGGTTATACGTATGTATATACGAGACCTCTGCGCTAGGTCAAGTTTGCTCCTGGCGCTTTTCGTCAATCAACGTCTGCAACTGATGCAACGCGTGGGCGTGCGATATCGGCGGGCGCGGATCTTTGAGCGCTTCCTGCACCCTGGATCGAAACCAGGCATCGTGGGATTTCGTTTCAGCGGTCACGGAAATGGTCGTCGAGCCCCCTATCCAGAAGCTCGCCTAGGTAACTCGGCATATCGGCAACGCTCAGAGCGACCTGAGACCGGCGGTCGGGGGATTGGACCCTGGACCCGTCGACTTTGTCGCAGGCCTGTTTGCGATCTGAAGGCTGTTTCAACTCCGGTCTCCCATTGACGCGATGATCGAACGTTACAGCGAAGTTTCCCGAACGATAAGAGCCTTGAAATCTCTATCTCTTTCATCGCCTCAAGCCACCCCTCGACATAGGCGGCGCTCTGGTCGAATTCAGGTTCCACCCCGATTTGCGCGCAAAGCATGCAGTTTCCGATTTCCGCGACTTATCCTGACAGTCAATCCAAGAAAGCTATCATTTCTGCTTGTCACATTGCTTGATCAGCCATTTGTGCAAGGCGGGGGCTTGGTCGGGTTTGGTTTTGAAATCCGTCGCCTGTTCGAGGAGCGCGCGCATGGCTTTGCCGTCTTTGCCGAGGGATTTGTTAGGCCAGTGGGGTTTGTGCGCTTCCCATGCTGTCAGATAGCCGTCAGCCCAGCTGGAAAACAGGACCGGGTCCGCCGGGAACAGCACCTCTGCCGGAGCACCGTCTCGCAGCAAGGACAGACGGTGATTGTAGGCTATTACGATCAGGTCGAGGAGTTTTTGCAAGTCCGCATCGGAGGCGAGATCGTCTGCCACGACATTGAAAATCGTGACGATCCACTCGGAGGGTTTGATGAACTTGGGCGCGGTGCAGAGGCCTGTCAAAAAGCCTTCCATCCAGGGGGGGTGTGATCTTGGCCGGACGCAGAAGTTTATCCAGCGCCTTTTGTTCCTTTGTGCCGAACGGTGCGACCTCGGCGTAGGTTCCCGGGGCCGCGCGTTCTTCGGTGACCTCAAGACCGCCGAACGGCATCGGCGGCGCGTCCTGATGGACCCACGCCTCAAAGCTCATGGCGTGCACGAAATGCATGATCGGGGCCTTCTTCAGGTCGCGGCCCTCGGACATGGCCTGGGCCACGGCGACAAGCTCAGGCGTTATGGGGTTCTTTGCAGCCGCCAGCAAGGCGGCATTGCGGGCAAAGATCATGGCCCAAAAGTTGCGGCGGGTCTCCAGATGCTGCCAAAGCTTGCGGGTCATGGCATTTTGAGTCGTTGCACTTTCAATGGCATCTGACGATGCGTCGCTGTCCTCGAACCAGCTGTCCGAGATCGGGAAGTGATCAGGCCAATGCTCACTCGCCATGATCAGGCTGCCCCGTGCGCGGACGGAGAGAGTGGAGACGGCGCCTTCGGGGTCAGCAATGGCCGCGATGTCTGCAATATCTGCCGATCGCGGGCGCAGATTGGCAAAACCTGCGGTCTCTACGACATCGAGCAGACCCGCCGCAGGCATTGTCCCGTTTGCTTGCCCCTCCGCAAGCGCCCAGGACAGAGCGGTGAACGCATAATCTGCTGTTGCCTCCAAGGCGCCTGACTCATTTGCAATCTGCGCGATCATCTGTTTTTGCTCGGAGGCGCTGGTGCACGGAAGCACAAAGGCGTCTTTCACGCCAAACCCCTGTTTGAGCAGCACCACCGCCAAAGCACGTCGGCCACCCGATTGAATGGCCATGGAGAGGCTCTGCGCACCGCTGCCATCGACCATCGAGGATACAACGCGATGGATCTTGGGTTTTGAGCGCGTATCAGTTGCCGGCGTCCCGGTTTTGAGGGCGGATCGGATGATCTTATCCATACCGCGCAAGATGTCCGGGTCTTGTAGCCAGCTTCGGATCAAGGTAATGCGCGATAACAAGGCCTGAGACAGATCACCCGCCTGCTGACGCAGAGCGAGACCGGTTAGCGCGCCGGAGCTCACCGAGGCGTCTGTCGCAAGTAGCAGCGCTGCGGCGGCATCTCCACATAGGGACTCTGGTCGGGTAGCGAGTTTGCGAATGAAAGCAAAGCGTGCTTCTGGCGGCAAGGTTGGCAGCATCTCATCCAGCATCGCCAGCATGGCCGAAACCGAGTCTTCGCCGATGCCATTTAAGCCTTTGAAGATACCGTCGAACATCTCATCGGGGATGTCGGGAATGCCGTTGATGTCGGCAAAGGCATCCGGGTCTTCGGGGATGACCGCATGGGCCAGCGATGGTGGCGGGGTCAGGCCCGCACGCGTCCAGGCGCTGGAGAGAGACAAGGCCGTTTGGGATGTCAGGTCGGCGTCGAGCAAGGCCACCACATCGCGCATGTCATCCAGTAAGGTGCGCCCTTTGCGCTGCCCGCTCTCATCGGCCATGCGGGCCTCATCCAGTGCGGCGACCAGCATCGCCATCTGGCCGTCCGACAATGGGCCACTCGCGGCCTCTTGGATCAGCGCAGCGCAAAGGTCCGGGCGCGCCAGAAGATCCTTGCCAAACTGCCGTAAAAGCTCTGACTGCTGCAACGGCAACTTTGGCGCTTCCACGGCCCGAACCATCTTTGAAAGAAACGCGTCCACCCTGATCCCCCTCGGTTGACATCATTGCATTGCAGAAAGTTTGGTCCTGTCCAAGGCAAAATCATATTTTGGCTGATCACTCCCCCGAAATCTGCCCTATCACGTTGTGAATGCGCGCGCGTTCCGCCTTGAGAGAGGCCCGCTGGAGAGCTGGCAATAGCTTCTCTTTGAGCAATGATTTGACGTCTTCCTCTGCCTTTTGCCAGGCTGGCAGGTGGCACGCGCGGATACAGGCGTTCGGGCATTTGGTTGACAGCAATAGCGCTGCCTGTGCGTCGCGGGCGTTCCCAAAGCCATCTCAACGGCCAGGCGCCGCTTCAAGGGAAGTTTCGAACCGCTTGCCCGCCGCTGCAGCTTCTTTCAAGAGCGCGTCGAAATTGTCAGGTGGATTGCCATCTTCCAACATCCCTTTGAACGTCGCATAGGCATCCGTCTTGCTGCCATAGGCGCGCAGGGTCTTGTCGTCGTTCACCCAGGCCACCACGATGACCTTCGCATCGCTGTTGAACCGGTAGAACAACCGATATTGCTGGAAGAATTTCGCCCGGAACCAGTGCTTGCGGTGATCGCCGAGTGTGCCGCCTTGCCGGAAGGCCGCGGCACCCGGATCCGCCGGTATGGCCTCGGTGACCAGCTTGAAGATGGCGGCCAGCCGTTTCGTGGAATTTTTCTTGCGCCAAGTCTTGGGATCGCGTGCCTTACGCGCCTCGACCTCCAGGGTCAGCCCTTCGAGCTGGTCCAGAAAGAGCGGATGCGCATAAATCGACCATCCGTTTACGACCAGGGGCGCTTGGGCGGGCACGCTATCGCCGCTCATTCATCCTCGAGCGATAGCGGCGCATCGAGATCGACGTCAACGTCTCCGACCAGTGCTGCAAGACGGTCATGCAAAGCCCCATCGAACGCCCGAATGCGGTCCGGACGCGCCTTGATATCGGCCTCGACAAAATCGAGAAAGGCTCCGAGCACGGGATCTTCCTCGTCGCTGCGCACGGGCTCGATATAGACCCTGCCACTCGGCTCGGTGCAGTAACGAATCTGGTCGCCCTTGCCCAGCTTGAGCTGTTTGCGCACACCCGCCGGCACGGTCGTCTGATACCGATCCGTGAGTTTCGAGACATCTTGTGCGAGGGCTGTCATGGCAGTCTCCTGAAGAAAAGGTTCTTTGCTGCCCGTGTTAGGTAATGCATTTGCATTGCCTTGTCAAGACAAGCCGCAGCATCTGCTGTCGCCGGGCAGGTCAATGAACCGTCCGGCGAAGGACCTAATCTCGCCCCGCGAGATACTCCGCCAGCACCGGACTGGCCTCGCCCTTTGCGGAGCTGAGCAGCTCCGAGCCCGCGAGCGAGGCTTTCGAAAGCCGCACGAGGCCGCCGGTTTCCTCGATGCGGTAGCAGCGGCGTTTCTGCCGGCCCCGCCTGTAGTGCGTCGCGGTGATGATCTGGCATGCACTGCCATCGGTGAGCGTCACGGGCGTGGCGAGCCTGATCTTGTCGCCTTCCTCGTAGTCCGGGATTGCAGCCCAATTTCGGCAGCGCTGACGCCAGTCCTGCGCGTAGCTGTCCGGGTCTTTCAGGTCGGAGAGGAGCGCGATCAACGCAAGGGGAGCACGAGACTCGTTCGGGCCAGCACTTTCCTCCATGTCCTTGTAGCCCCAGCAGCCGTCATCGTATCGGGTGAGGAAGACAGCCCCGAACGTGATGGAGCCATCCACATCGGTCACATAGGTCGCGTCTTCGACTGGCGATCCGTCGATGCTTGTGACCCTCGCCGCTGCATACCAGGTCGAACCCACCTTGCAGGATTTGATGAGTTCAGTCTTGAGCGTGTCGCTCTCAAAGGTGCAGAGCCGTGCGATTTCCGCTTTCTCATCCGCGTAGGTCTGGACGCGGCGGTCGGTGTAGAAGAGCCAACCCATTTCAGAGTCCTTTCTCTCAGAAGGAAAAATGTCGTCGCCAATGTTCCGAGGGGGCCGCAGGTCCGGCAGGGTATTGGCGATGCTGGTTTGAGGAAGGGCGCGTTAAGCCGCCCTCCGATCATCGAGTTCCATCAGCGCATCGAGCGGCACGCGGTAGGGCTGCATGGCGTCGAAATCCTCGCAATTGCCGCAGTTCTGCACGATCGCGAATGTGTCGCAGGCATCCTTGAGGATGACCCGGAAGGTGCCGCCGAGGCCCGAGGGCACCTCGTAGGTCCCGCCGATGAGATAATCCGAGGCCCGGCGCACGAAGACGCGGATGCTGTGGCCATCGGTGGCCAGCCGGATGGCCCCCCGCCCCCGGTCGATGAGAACCTGCACGTCATCCAGGATGTCGGTGTAGAACTGGCCGGTCAGATCGCGAAACGCCATGCGGCGCTGCGCCATCCATTCGGTGTCCCGAAACGGGTTCATGCCGTCGGCGAAGGCAAAGGACGGATCGGCCTGCTCGGTGGTGACGATACGGGTGGTCGTGCCATCGATGCCGTTTGAGCGCAGATGCACGCCATTGCCGACGATGAGGATCAGGGCGGGCCTGTCCACGGGCCCGTTCCAGTTGGGCAAGAAGGTTTTGCAGGCGCGTGCATGGGCGATCTGCGCCGCAACAGCGGACGCAGAGAACTTGAGAATAGCCATGGGGATGTCTTTCTGTTCGGTCTGGAAGGGTCGACCCGCGCGGGGAATGCCTCGCGCGGGTCGCGTGATGGCTCAGGCCGCTTGCGCGACCTCGCTCTCAGGCTCGGGATTTTCCGCAGTGGGCTCCGCCTCATCACAGGCGACACCGGCGGTCTGCATCGTGGGCGGGCACCAGGCGGCCACGGCAGCGCGCTGCGCGTCCGTGAGTGTGGCGAAGGGCTCTGCAAAGAGCTTGTCGCAGAAGGCGACGATTTCCTTCTTGCTCGACGAGGCCAGCGTCACTGCCTCCTGGGCGAGACCCAGATCCTCGCCGAGGATCTTCAGGAGCCAAGCCTTCTTGAAGCGGTTGAAGAGCGCCGCATTCGGCGTCCAATGTGCGCGAATGTCGGGCATGATCTCGATCTCGAACGCATGCATCAGGCTGTCGCGCCGAGGATCCCGCGCGAAGCAGGACTGCGTGGTGCTGGCCATGGCATAGGCCACGAGCTTGGCCTTCTCGCCGGCCTCCAGCGCGCGAAACGCCGCGAACTGTTCGGCAGGGGAACGGGTGTCATCGAGCCAGGAGAGGTCCAGCGCATCATGCGCCGCCGCCACCTGCTCAAGCGAGGTCTCGTCGATCTCGTCCATCTTGGCATGGCTGCGGTATTCCTTGCGGGCCTCGATCTTGATCGCCTGCGTGACACTCATGCCGCTGGCCAGAACATCACTGACCAGCTTGAAGAGCGTCAGATCGAGCGTGGCCTCCGGATGCAGCGCCATCGCGGCGCCAAGGGCCATGGCTCGCTCGGTCTTGAGGTCCTCGGCCAGCGAGGCTGGATAAGTGATTTCGCCCGGGTCCGGGGCCTCCTCCCCGGTCGGGCTAGCCGAGGAGCCGCGCGCGCCCTCCTCTTTGACGGTGTCCTCGGGGCGGACGAGGCCAACATGGAGCGTGATCTGCCCACCCTGCCACGAGGCGATCACCCCAGACCGTGCGAGGTCCTCGGCGCTGTAGGCCTCCTGCTGATCGCGCGCTTCCTCTTCCAGAGCGTCGACGCGGTCGTAAAGGGCATTGTAGGCACCGTCCTCGAGCCCCTCATCCTCCATCTCGAGCTGCAATTTCTCGAGTTCGGCGGTGATCTCATCCACGCGCTTTTGCGCAGCCTCATCAGGCTCGATCGGGCCGGGATAAACGCGGCCGTAGTCGGCCATGGTCGCGTAATCATAGCGGACCATCGCATCGGCCCAGGCAAAGCCCAGCCTCATACGGGCCTCTTCGGCGGCGGCACCGAGCTTCTCGAGCAGGATGGTTTCGACCAGCGCTGCATCCTCCAGCACGGAATGCTCTTCCAGAAGGTCAGCCGCGACGGCGCCGCCACGCGCCTCGTAGTCCGCGCGCACGAAAGCCCCGATATCATCGCTGACCTGCACACCGCGGGATTTGAGCGCCTGACGGACCGTGTAGGCCTGCAGATAGCCGCCGTCTTTCGTGAGCGCCTCGAAGACCTCGCGCTGCGCCTCCTGGCTCGGGTGCTCGGCGAAGGCTTTCATCGTGTCGAGCGTGATCACCTTGCCCCGGGCCGCGGCGCGGATGTCGGGGTGGATAAGGCCATAGCGCAACCGGCCTTTCACGGCCGCCACTGTGGTGCCGAAGGTCTTTGCGATCGTCTCGGGCGTCTGGCCGTCGACCTCCATCATCCGGGCGAAAGCCTCGAACTCGTCGATTGCGTTCATCGGAGCCTGGGTGATGTTCTCGGCGAGCGACAGCGCCGTGGTGACGTCGCAGTCTTCCGGCACAAGGCGGCAGTCGATCTTGGTTTTCGCGGTGAACCCCTTCGCGGCCTTGTCTGCGACCAGCTCCTTCAGGGCTGCATGGCGTCGGCCACCGGCCAGCACGGCGTATTTGCCGTCGAGCTTCTGGACCATGAGCGGCTGCAGGAGACCCAGAACGGCGATGCTTGCCTTCAGATGGGCGATGTTCTCAGGATCATAGGTTTCCGGGGAGTTGCTGCGCACATTGGCGGGGTGGGCGACGAGATCGCCGATGGCAACGGTGAGAGGGGCAAAGCTTGTAGTCATGGGATATCCTTCCAGGTGGGTGAGGTGTGGCCCGCGCCTTCACGCGCGTGACCAATCCCCGGCTTCAGGGATCACCACGACAAAAGGCCCGCTTTGCCTTTTTGAGGGGCAGCGGGCCTTCATCGTCTCAGATGTCAGAGGGGAGGACTCCCCTGCCCTTCTACCAGTCGCGCGCCAGCATGATGGTCAGCACGCGCATGGTAGTGGCGGGATTGTCCGGGGTCTCAGCTCCGTAGCGGAAATCCGAATCTGCCTCATAGAGATCGATTTTCCAGAACACGGTCTCGCTCCGGATCTCGACTGCCCCGAAATCGTGCCATCCCTCGGGATCATTCTCAGGCTCGAACGTGGCAAACTCACCGGTGGCCTTCACCGCCTCGGCCATGAAGCCGTCATCGGTCTCCATGAGCGAACGGGTCACATGCATGCGGCCTTGGATGGGCTGCGCGGGCGGCACTCCGAGGCATGCGAGCTTGCGAAACGCGTCGTTCTGCGCCGCGATCACGGTCGGATTCGGACGGTCTGGCAGGGGTTGAACGGTCATGGACATGGGGATCTCCTTTGAGAAGTTGAAACACCCTTCCCAAAGCCTGCTTTTTCTTTTCCGCTTGGCGGATGAATCGAGGCCGAAGGCACCACCCGAACAGACCTTTGGGTCTGTAATTCGGGTTGGGGATGGTCTCGACCCAGCCACCGTTTTCCTTGATGGTCTCGAGCGCGTCCGAGAGTGGATAGGCACTGCGCTTGAAGGTGATGATCTTGCGGCGGCCATCTTTGAAGCAGGCCACCCGCAGCGCCTTGGGTTTCTTGCATGACATGGAAGTCTCCGTTCTCCGTGTGGTCAGGCCGCTTTGGCGCTGCGCCCTGCCCTGCCCGCCTCCGATCTGGCGATCAAGTAGTCGCAAGCGCGCTGTGCGTCCGCGGCGTGCTTGAAGATCGCACCCTTGTCCGAGCGCAGGACGCGCAACCAGTTGTGGAGATAGGCGGCATTCATCTCGAGCGTATGCGCCGTGAAGCCGAGCGTCTGACCCAGGAACACCGAGGTCAATTCCGCGACGATCTCCTCGCGCGCATAGGACGTGTTGCCAAACTTCGAGAACCCGAAATCGCGGTTCAGTCGATGCGGGGCTTTCGTGGCATGGGCCAGCTCATGGGCCCAGACCCCGTAGAAATTGCGCGGGTCCTGAAACCGTGTGATGGATGGCATGTAGACCTTGTCCACGGGGGGCAAATAGTACGCCTCCGTGCCCGTGAAGACGGTTGTGATGTCGATGGCATCGAAAAACGCTTGCATGTGCGGGATGGGCTCGGACTGCGGATGCTCGGGCACGGGCTCCGGGTCAGGGTAGAAGCTGTCGGGCAAGCCCTCGATCTGGCAGGCATTGAACACACGGTAGGATTTCTGAAAGCGAAAGATGTGGGCTTCCTCGGAGTGATCATCCCCGTCGCTGCGGTCATGCTCATCGCCGCCCGCGTCTTTCCGGCTTTGACCGTAATAGACGACGACAGAGGATTTCTCGCCCTTGCGGACCTTTGCGTCCAAGGCATTGGCCTGCGGCAACGTCATCCAGAAGGGAGAGCTGTGGCCCGCCATCACGGTCCGCATCGTCAGCAGGAAGTTGTTCACTCCCTGGTAGGGTTCTCCGCCCACGCGCAGGGGACGAGAGCTGCCACCTGCGGTCCAGGGCTTGCGCCACGGCAGGACGCCGCGCTCAATGATACGGATGATTTCGTTTGTGATGACCTCGGAGGCATCGAATTTGGGCGTGCGGGATCGGGCCATGGCTGGCCTCCTTTCGAGTTTTGGTGAGAGGAAATGGTGATCAGATTGACTGACGGGGCCGCGGATCGTTGACGATCCTCGCGCCAAGCTTTTCGACCATGTCGATTTAGTCGGTCAGCGAGACGGACCTGCCGGGACCCCAGGGTTCAGAGTCGTCCGATCCGTCCCGTGCCACCCGCGGCAGGTTCGCGAAGGCGATGACATCGGTGACGGGTCGGATATCGATGAACGGGGTGCCACGTGAGACCGCAAGAGTGGCCAAGGGAAAGCGCTCGATCGGCGCGAAGGTTGAAACGGTGTTCCAACCGAGATGGATGAATGTCCCGCCCTCTCCGCAAATCACATGCGCGTTCGGCAATAACGCCGCCTGCTTCAGATAGCTGAGATCACACAGGACGGTCTCGCGCTCGCGCCGCTGTGCCTGCCCCGTCTGCCCGGTTCGGCGTAGTTCCTTGTGTCGCCACCACGAGGCAGCGGTCGCGCGCAATACGCGCAAGACACCTGTTTGCATTAGAATGCCCTTCATCAGGAACGGCAGACCGGAATCCGGCCCGGACCCATCTGAGGGACCCCAAAGGCCCTCATCCGTCAGTCACAAAACCCGAAGGACACTTTCACTTTTCTCGAGCATTGACGCTGTCCTGGCCAATTTCAGCGGGTCCTCACCACACCGCGCCATGCCTGCGTTTTTGTCGAAGCCATTGATTTGGAACAGCAGAGGTATCTGCGGACGCAAAATCCGCAACGGGAATCGGCAAAATCTTGCACAAGGTGCTAAATTATCGTTACTTGGCAGATAGTTAGCATATCCAGCAGATCGGCAAGATATTTTCTACAGCCCTGCCTACACCTGCGGATGCGTAACATCTTTTAATCTTACCCTCTTACGCCGCTTGCCCGCTGAGCCTGCCATAAAAGCTACGCTCAAGATGCAGCTCCCCTGCCCCGGCTTTCTCGACCATGCCGCGCAGATATCCGCCTGGTGAGGCAACCTCGCCCGCGCTGTGCTTCTCGAACACAAGTGCAAACGCAGCCGTGGCCACCTGAGTGCCCATTCGGTCCTGAGCCACGTTCCAAGCATGCTCCGAAATCCCGATCATCGGCCTGAGTTGCCCGGCAACCCGATGCAGATCGCCCCAATCCTTCAGGAATCCGCCCATATTACGCGCCCAGGACGCGAACTCTGGACAGGCCTGCATGATTGTTGGCAAGTCAAGCGCGGTTCGCTTCTTGCGCACCTCTGCAACCCAGTCTTCCAGTTCCCCATCAACCCGCTCCTCGGGTCGTGCATTGGGCACGACATCCGCCGCTTCCTCTTTTTCAGAGGAATTACTAGTTACAGGAATAAGTTGATTTGTAATTAGTATATGAGGTTCAGAAATGACCTCCCTGGGGTTCATTTCTTGAGTCTTCTTTATAGCTTGGGCGTCATTTTTGTCGGTGTTTTCCACAGGGTTTATCGCACCAGTCGCCTTGAGATAGGCCGCCTCGACTCGTTCCTGAAGTTCCTTGAACCACGCCAGTAGTCGCTCCAGTTGTTCAGAGGCGTGATGGCGGCGCGGAAGTCGGTCCAGAAGCTCCTCGAAGAGACCCGTGAATTGCGTCCAGGGCCCGCGCAACGCGCCGCTTACCGCCGCCTCGATCCGCGCGCGGATCATCCGGCGCGCAACCGTGATCTGACGCTTCAAGCGCTGGCAGAGCTCGCGCTCGGCCTGCAACTCGGCCTGCAGCTCTTCAAACTCCTCGACTCGAGCCGAAAGCGGCGACAGATCGAAGCCGTAGGCCTCGACGATACGTCCCTCAGCGTCTCTGCGGCCCCACCGTTTGCCATTCGGGCTATCCTGGAAAGAGATCACACCGTTCTCTGCCAGACGCCGCGCATGACGCTTGAGTGCCGACAGAGAGAAGCCGGTCTGTTCCATCAGATAGGCGTTAGAGGCCCAGACGATCGGGCGCTGCCCCTCCTCCCAGTCCTGGGCCTGCGTGAAGGCCCCCAGTGTATCGAGGAGCATCATGTCGCCGGCCTTCAGACCTATATGCGCTCCAACGCGCTTGAGCGCGACAAATGCCCGCGTCTTGGGTACTGCTACCCGTTCACCGGCTTGGGCAAGCTGCTCAGCAACCCCAAGACCCGGTGTCGGCTTGCGCCAACCTGTATGTTTCATGCCTGTATCTCACCTCCGGTTGTGTGGAGGCAAAAGAAAGCCGTTCGCTCAGAAGCGTTCGTCGTTGACAGTGAATCCTGTGAGACTTATCTTGAAGGTGACCAAACCATTAAGATCAGCTCTCAGGCCACACCGCTTGGGGGCTTTTCTTTTGCCGTTAATTCACTTGTCGTTCCTTTTTTGCTCCTTGCCTCATCGTTCCGAAGAACATCTCACCAACGCTGTCTTCAGTCGGTATCCTTCTCCGTGTTTTCGACGTTCAAATAGCTTGCGACTAAGTCTCCAAGCTTTTCGAGACGCTCTTGGTCAATCGGCACTCCTGCAACCTTGATTGATAGGTTTCCATCGACGGAAGTGACCGAAAGATTTCGGTTGCCCACCTTGCGCTTAACGGTGAGTTTTTGGGGCTTTGTCTTTGGTTTTGGCTTGGCTTTGTTTGTTCTCTCCAAGCTCGCTAAGGCACCCTGTAAATCACGAAAGCTCATGTCGTAGACGTTCTTGAACGTGTTCAAGATTTGATCCTGCGCAGCGAAAACGGACCGTGCTCGCGAGACTAGGCTCTCATGCACACCAATTTTCTTGGCGAAGGCCACAGCTGTCAGTTTCTCTTCGCCAGAAGCCAGCGTCTCATACATTTCACCAATCGAAACCAATCGCTCAAAAGGGCTGAGATTTTCGCGCTCCTCATTCTCGCGAAACCGGAGAAACAACATTTCAAACTTGCTGTTCTCAGCGTTTCGCGCGTCAGGCGGGGCAAGTATTGCACGAAGGGGTACACCGAGCTCTGACGCGGCAGCCAGTCGGCGGCGTCCTGTCAGCATCACGAATGGAACCCCCGCGATATTCGACGGGTCCAACGGATCCGGCTGCCAATCCGGATCCTCCGGCCACACTAGAATGGGCGTGTCCTGCCCGTTCGAAGCGATGCTGTTTACCAAAGACCTAAAGGCTTCCTGGGACATCCAGTCTTGTCGGCGGTCGGTTCCCATTGGATCGGAGATTTGATCTGGCGACAGGCTTATCTCATGGCGACCGTTGAGGATATCCAAACAAAGCTCGGCTCTGCTTCGCTCTACTGCAGCTTGCGACTGCGCAAGCGCTCCTGATTTCCAGGCACTGCCGGCCCCCTTGAAAGGAGTCGAAACAGCATCACTCGATTCTGTCCTGCCTTCGGAGCCGCTCGCACGTTCCTTGTTTGTATCGAGATTGGTAGCCTTGCTGACCAGCGACCTTGGAATACTGCGTTTCATGCTTCACCCTCGCCGTCATCTTCATAGAATTCGTCCATCCAAGTATTGGCGTAGCCACGTTCGAGTCCTGGCCAGAGTCGCGATATTATGGCGTCGTTCACGGCATCGGCATTCGTGATGAACCGGTTGATCCCCTTGCGCTTTCCCGGCGTGTCTGGCTCGTATTCGTATACGGACTGATAGACGTCCGAAGCGTTCGAGATCGCGTCGGAACGCAAATAAAACACGGGCAGAATTTCCGTGGGGCAATGTTCTAGCAGGTTTCCGATGTGGTTAAGATCCTGCGCATTGGACCGTTGAACGATCGTTGGCAACAGCATGTTCGCACCGGTTCCGATCTCGATCCTTTCATGGGCCAGGATGTGCTGAAGCATCCCAAGCAGGCCAGTCACAAAGGTCGACAACGTCGCAATGTCGAACCCCTTCATGGTTTGCGGTATGACCAGTGAAGTAGACGCAATCACGTTATTCAACTGGAACAGTGTGAGCGCGGGTTGATAGTCGATGATGATGACATCCAGCGTCTCCGCTAGTGCGGTGTCGAGCCGCTCCTGGTCGACCTTGCCGTCGACTACCAATTCGTTGGGTGGCGTTTTCGGTGGGTGGCCCGCTTTCCAGCGGTCGATGGCATCGCGTAGGTAGCGGTAAAAGCTCTTTCCGGCGGGGGCTTCGCGGACAAGCCGCGCAATCTGGATCTCACCCTCGGATGTTTCGCCGTGAGCTGGAAGCAGGCGCAGGCCTGGCCAGGAGGTCTTGAGAAGGAAGCTATCGAGCGTTTGCGCATCGTGGTCGGTATATGGCGCGTCTTCCGACTGAAAGAGTCCAGCAAAGTCCACCATAGAGGCGGTGTTTTCGTCGGGCATTTGGGGAAGGCCCTCTCCCCCGACGAAGTAGAGCGTTATTGTACTTTGCGGGTCAGCATCCATAACACCGACACGCATGCCGTAGTGCAAGCTGAGATACTGGGCAAAATGCGCGGCGCTCAGACTTTTGGCGGTCCCGCCTTTCTGGCTTGCAAACGAGATGACGGGCAAAGGTGCGTCAGGCTTCCGCCAGGCCAGGTAGTCGTACGGCCGCTTTGCCGAGGCTGCCAGAAGGGCCCGCATGTGCATCAATTCTGAAAGCGTGAAAACACGCTCTCTTCCAACATATTCTCCTGCGGGAAAGTCATCGCTCGAATTGGCGAACTTGGTCAGGTACTGAATACTCACATTGAGAAACCTAGCGCACTGGCGCATGGACCAGGTTCGCTTGATGCGCTGACGCAAGGTGAGTTCCTTGTTCACTGCCACCATCGTGCGCTCAAGCCCACGTGACAGATCCGTCAAAAACTGTTCTAAACTACCGCTCATTTATAAGCCCTGACTTCGGTTGGGTCCGAGTTCGACTCGATTCTGCTTCAATGGTAGCACGGTTCTGAGCAAAAGATAAAGATACCACGCGCCTATAGGTTTCAGGCGCTTATTTTGAGGCTCAGTGGCTCCAGAAACTCCAATCTTGAACGCGTTCAAGATTGGAGTTTAAGTCGGCTGACCAGAGCGAAGCCGATCAACCATGCATGTTTCACGCCGCGTCTTTCGGACCCCAGGAGATGACCGTCCTAGTTGGTGGCTTTGCCCATGTTTGCGTTGAAGCCGTGATCACAGATGCTCACCGTGAAGTAGCCAGCGCCGGTCTCCCCTTTCTGAATCTTCTAGATGCCGCCGCACTCGGTCAGCTTGCCTCACGGGGAGCGTCCGGCGACGCGTTGCGCGAAGGCCGTCCTGTTCGACCTCGCGACGGGTTCGATGGTAATTTCCAGGTCGGAGGTCAAGATGGAGATTGAGCCGAAGCCTTTGGCGGTTTCGTTGTCGGCGCTTGTGAAACTGATGCAGCCAGAAGGGCAGCTGCGCGGTTGACCAAGGGCTGACCACGCTGGATGCGAAGCGCCGCATAGAAGGGTAGGGGAGGAAGATGGGCCACAGCCGTTGTAGACGGGGCGGCCGCTGCGATGTGCATTCCATGCAACCGGTACGCACCGGGAGACCTGCGGGGACCGGAAAAAATCCCACAGGGAAATGCGCGGCGTACTTAAAACTGAACAAAACAAGTAGACCCCTTACTCTCGTGCACGCGCGCAACAAGCGTTGCGCTATAGTGCTCTCAACAGCCCGATCCCTTGCTCAAGAGGCACTGCACGAACGCCTTCGGCCACGGGGACGTCATGCTCTCCGGCGTAGATCAACAGCTTCCGGCTAGCCTTGATGTCTTCCGCGCCCACATAGAACCCGCGCGAGACCTTTGGCGCAGTCGTGCGCTTGATCTCAACGGCCCAGATGTCGCCCCCAGGCAGGCGAAGGACCAAGTCAAGTTCAGCTCCGGCAGAAGTGCGATAGAAGAAGGGTTCGGTGCCGGTTGGTGCAGCGGCAAGAAGGGCCTCGATACATAACCCCTCCCAACTGCCGCCAACGACGGGGTGCCCGAGCAAGCCCTCGATTGTCCCAATGCTTAACAGGGCATGCACGACCCCGCTGTCGCGGACATAAACCTTTGGCGATTTCACCAAACGCTTGCCGACATTCTCATGCCAGGGCTGCAGTCGCCGCACCAGCATGAGATCAACGAGCAGATCGAGGTAGCGTCCAATCGTTTGGCCGGAGACGCCCAGCCCCTCGGCGAGGGCTGCAGCGTTCAATAGACCACCTTGCACATGCGCAAGCATTGTCCAGAAGCGCCGCAAGGTTGCGGCTGGAATACGCGGTCCGAGTGCAGGGATGTCACGTTCCAGATATGTACGCAGAAAATCCAGACGCCAATCCATGCTGGCTTGATCGCTTGAAGCCATGAAGCTGTCAGGAAAGCCACCACGCAGCCAGAGCGCATTCAACTGATCAGCCCCCACCTCGGTAAGCTGTAGAGGGGGCATTTCGATATACCTGACACGTCCAGCAAGGGATTCTGCCGACTGTTGGAGTAGAACGTTGGAGGCTGATCCCAAGAGCAGGAACTGGCCCGCTCGAAAACCGGCCCGCCTGCGCTGGTCGATCTGACCACGCAGGCTCTTGAAGAGGCCAGGCATCTGCTGCACCTCATCGAGGATGACGAGTTTTCCCGCCTGTTCATCCAGATATAGATCCGGTTCGGTCAGGATCTGCCTGTCCGCATCTCGTTCTAGATCAAGGTATACCGATGGTTGCTCCGAAGCTATGTCTAGAGCGAGCGTGGTTTTCCCAACCTGCCGGGGGCCGAGGAGGACAACAGCAGCTTGGCTCTCGAGCGCGGATTGCACAAAGTGATGAGTTTGGCGCTTATACATACCTTGCAATTACTCCACACGATGGAAGATCTGCAAGGATAAACTGCTTAGCAGGTAAAGTTGCCACTTAATTGGAGATGTCGCATGATGTGACGAACAGGCTTAGCGTCAAAACTCACTCATATCATCCCAAGCCGCTTCGCCCGCTCCAGCAACATCTTCACTGATGATGGCTGCCAGCTTGTCCGGCCGCGGGGTGTGCGCTCACGCATGTTCTCCAAGCGGGCGCAGATGGCCTGAAGCGTAATGTCGGGATCGGCGCCCTTGATACCCGCGACGATGGCGGGCAGGCGATCATCTCGCGCACGCGGGCCCGCGCGATCAAGCACGGTCGCGGGGAGGAACCCATCGCGGACATAGGCGTTCACAGCGCGCAGCAGACGGCTTTGCGTCCAGCGCCGGGCCTCGGGTAGGGGGCCGTTGATGATGCGCACCAGATCTTCCCAAGCCAGATCGGGACGCAGCCGACGCACATGGGGCACCCAGTCCTGCGCAGTTTCATTCAGGCGTTCTATATATCCGTCCTGTCGCGCCAGTCGGACCTTGCGTAGCGCAGCCGGATCCCGGGCGCGCAGGCCAGGGTTTCCGCCGACCCGCCCCTTTGTTCGTGCGCTGGCAAGCCCAGCCTTGGTCCGTTCACGGATCAGGGCGCGCTCGAACTCGGCTGCTGCACCCAGAACCTGCAGCGTGAACTTGCCCTGCGGGGATCCGGTGTCGATCGGGTCCTGAATCGAGCGGAAGAAGGCGCCCTTTGCTTCCAGCCGTTCGATCACCTCCAGCAAATGCGACAGCGACCGCGCAAGCCGGTCGATGCGCACCACCACCAGCGTATCGCCCTTGCCGATCCGTTCCAGCAGCCGCGCCAGCACAGGCCGCGCACGATCACCGCCAGAAGCCTGTTCCTCATGGATTTCGACACAGCCCGCTGATTTCAGCGCCTGCGACTGGGGCAGGGGGGTCTGATCCTCGGTCGATACTCGCGCATAGCCTATCAACGGCATCAAATCCTGCCTTTTGCAGTTTAGGATACGGCTAATAAACGACCGTTTGTAAACGGATGCAAGGATGCTCTCTGTGGCCTGGTTCAGCGGAAAGCCCTTGGTTTCCATAGGCTGAGCGCGATGTGAGAGCCCTCGCCGACCATCGCCCGCGCGTACCATATAAAGAGCGTGGTCGCACTCTGACAAAACCCTTTAGTAAAGTGCAAAATTCTAGTATTTTGCACATATGAAGCCTCAAGCGCCTACATTACATGATGATTTTGATGCTCTCTTCCTCGACGCTGAAGAGGTGGGACAGTCGTCAGAGGAGGATCTTTGGTTCCTGCCCGGTCCGATGGAAGAAGAGCCGGATTATCTGCCACCCGGACCACGGACCGAACCGCGTGAAACCGAGGTCCTTGATGACTGGCGGAAAGCAGAGGCGGGCCTCGCCGCGCGTCTTGCCAGTGTAGCTGGTCGCGTCGGCGCGCTGCACGACCGCCTGAAGCGCGGCCCCGAAGGATGGCGACACAGGCTTGCACTGATCGAGGCAGCTGACCTCAGCTGGTTTGTGGGTGATCGTATCGGCCCGGATCGCCTTGCTCTTTGGATATCCATGCGCCTATCAGGCGTTCAGGAGGACACCGCAGCACTCGCGCGTGTCGGATGGGCAGTTCGCCGTTTGAGCGGCGGGCCGGGGCCCGAGGTGGACCTTTCCGCCTTTCTCGACCGCCGCGACCCCGAGAACCTTGGTGATGATGCCGAACCTTTCATGAATCGTGCGAGCGGGTGGCTGGATCTGATGGCGAGAGCTGTCGATCTGCATCCGATCAGCCGCGCCTGCATGGGCTTCCACCTCTGGAACCTCGCGGGTCTCGGACAGCACGGAGACGGGATGGAGGCGGCAGTCACAGCCGCAAGGATTGCGGCCGGTGCGGGAAGGGGGGCGGTCTTTGTACCTCTGGCCATGGGCGGATCAGGGGGGCTGCGCGCTGGCGGCCCACCCGCTGACCGTCTGTCGCGTTGGCTCGATGGGATGATGATAGCATCCCTGAGCGCGATGCGGCACCTAGACGACATAGAGGCATGGGCTATGCGCGCAGACACCGAAATGGCGCCGCTCTCGGGCAAGACGCCACCTGCTCTTCGCGCTGTACTGATCGAGTGGCCACTCGTCTCTGCACCGATGACCGAGATCTTGACTGGCGCCAGCCGCGCCGCTGTTCAACGTAACCTTAGCTGGTTGGAAGCGCGGGGTCTGATCCGTGAGGTGACCGGGCAGGGGCGCTATCGGATGTGGCGCGCAACGATATAGTAGAGAAGCCTTTTCAGATTTAGCCCTTTGCTGACCCAGTTGGCGCGTGAACGTCTAGCATTGAAATCGCTATTCTATTCTCTGCTTCTCGCGGTTAAGTGAAAATTTAACCCTTGAACCTCTAGTGGCTAGACGTTTTAGCATGAAAGAAATTGATCTGACAGATCCAGCACCAAATTAGAAACTGCGCGGAGCACGATACATGCTGACAAGACGACACTTCATCCAGACGACTGCCGCATTGTTCTCGGCGTCTATCTCGAGTCCGCTCCTCGCTGACACCTGGCCCACTGAAGCGGAAAAGGCGGCTTGGGATGCACAGATTACACCGCCGGGCTATAACCCAGCCACATCAAACCCGTGGGGCCTGCACCCGCGCTTTCTGCCGCAGCGGGTTATAACTAAAGATGGTCTTGTGGCCGGTGACATCCATGTCGATGCTGTCGCGCGCTATCTTTACCATATCGAGGAAGGCGGCACGGCGATGCGCTATGGCGTAGCGATTGCTCGTGGCAAACTTTATGAGCCAGGCGTCTACACGATCAAGCGCAAGGTCAGGTGGCCGCATTGGCAGCCAACACAGAACATGATTGACCGCGACCCGGAGCTCTACGCCGACATCGCTGACGGTATGGAACCCGGACCTGAGAACGCGCTCGGGTCACGGGCGCTTTATCTCTATGTCGGGGACCGAGACACCTATCTGCGCATCCACGGTACACCACAGCCGCGAAGCATCGGCGGCCGAGCCAGTTCCGGTTGCGTCCGGATGGTCATGGCGCACATAAACGATCTGTATCCGAATGTGGAGATTGGCTCGACGGCGTTCCTATATTCGGCCGAGGACAGCGTGACTCCGCAGAGTTGACCCAAGCCGCGCCGTCAATCCGACGCTTGGACGCGTCAATCAGGATTGGCGCGCGACGCAGATGGGATTGCCGCCTGCCGATCGCAACGGGACCAAGGTCGTTTCCACCGGCCCACTATGGGCATACCAATAGCAATTATCTTCGGGACGTAGCCGTGCCGTGATGAGATCCTGGTCGGGTGCAGCGAGGGCTGCGACAGATTCTGGAACATTTCCGATCCTGAATGGATCGTTGTCTTCCTTAGAAGGCACCGCGCAGCCAGCCAGGGCCAATGTTGCAACCATGATCACCGCATATTTTTGAAGCATATCTATCTCACTCTTTGGCAGGTCAGCCGCGTCCTCAGACTTAGCGGCGCGTTTCAAGGTTCCGCAGGTCTGTGTCCTTATTTGACCAAGTTTCTGTTTTTGCTCTTGAAGCTCTAGTTACTGTAGGGGCTATCTCAATGTGGAATGAACGAATCCCGAGGTCAATCCCATGTCTTCCAATGGCCACCGCCACGACCACA
>Ga0208059_1000084_pt1 | contig 36590 bp, 39 predicted proteins | sample DeeseametaMP0959_FD_184199 | JGI IMG/M metagenome (GOLD analysis project Ga0208059, IMG submission 184199) | Marine microbial communities from the Deep Indian Ocean - MP0959 (SPAdes) | ecosystem: Environmental > Aquatic > Marine > Oceanic | place: East of Madagascar, South Indian Ocean...
TTCGAGATGTACTACCTCAACGTCATGGCCGGCCCCCGCCGCAACTGGCGATTCCTGCCCGACCCCGCCGTCAAGTGGATCATCGATAAAGACGGGTGAGGCTCAGATCGACTCCGGCCCGTAGAGCTGCGGCGTCAGGAAGTGCTGTGCCGAAACCGGGGGCGCGGACTGGCGCGTCGCCTCGATCATCAGGTCGACGAGCTGTCGGGACAGCTCGGTTAGCGGCGTGGCGATGACCAGGCTGGCGTAGCGGTCGGCCAGCGCGGCGCGGCTGTCGTCGGTCAACTCATTGACCACCAGCGCCACTTTGCCGGGCGGGCGGAGTTCCCGCAGTGCGGCGATCGCGCCTTCCATGCCACCGCCCGCCACGTAGATGCCGCGTAGGTCCGGATGACGGTCAAGCAGGTCGAGTGTCGCCTCGTAGGTCACCTGCCGGGTCTCAAGGTTCACCACCGCGTCCAGCAGTTCCAGTCCCGGTGCATGATCGCGCAGGTAGCTGCGCAGCCCGGTCTCGCGCAGGATATGGCCGTGCCAGCGGTTACCGCCGATGAAGACGGCGACCTTGCCGGGATCACGGACCTGCGTTGCGATCATCCAGCCTGCAATCCGCCCGACCTTGACGTTGTCGAGGCCGAGGTAGCTTTGCTGGATGCCCGAGGCCGCGTCGTTGAGCAGCGAGAATACCGGTTTGCCCGCGCCCTGCAGCGCGGCGATTGCCCTTGAGAGGCCGGGGTGGTTGATCGCCGAAGTGGCCAGCACCTGCGCGCTCTGGCCGGCCTCTTGCAGTTCGGCGGCGAAGTCACCGGGCGATTGCGAGGCTGAAAAGCGGATCTCGCATCGGCCGCGCACGTCCTGACGTTCTGCCACCGCGGCCTCCAGCGCTGCGGCGAAACTGCGGTAGAAGGCCTGCGACGGTTTGTGCAGCACGAAGCCGAAGCGTACCACGGGTCGCTCCGTCCGGTCATTGATCTCGGCAAGCCGAGCCGTCGGATAGCCGATCTCCTGCGCCGCGATCAGCACGCGCCTGACTGTCGCTTGGCGGACGTTGTCGCGTCCGTTCAAAACGCGATCGACAGTCGCCAGGCCCACACCGGCGGCCTTTGCCAAGTCTTTCAGGGTTGGACGACGGGACATAAGTCTTGAGCTATTCGCATCATGGATGGCGCTCATGATGATGTATTTTGAGGTTATCGGCAAGCCCGTCTCTCTGAAGAATCGCGGGGTGGGTGTATCGCTGGATCAACCGCTTATCCTGGGAGGATATCATGACAAAGCGCGATTATTCCCTGCTGGGCCCCGATTCGGCGCGGGCCGTCGAGACGGGGCTGGCCACGGCCCAGTGGTATCACACCGAGGTTCCGCGCAAGGAGATGAAGGCGCTAATGCAGCGTAGCGACCAGCCGGCGATCCGCGACACGATCCTGTTGTTCGGGGCGATGATCCTGCTGGCCGGCCTCGGCATCGCGCTCTGGCCGTCGCCCTGGTCGGCGCCCGCCTGGCTGGCCTATGGCGTCCTCTACGGCTCGGCGATGGACTCGCGCTGGCACGAATGCGGCCACGGCACCGCCTTCAAGACGCCATGGATGAACAACGCGGTCTATCAGATCGCCAGCTTCTGCATGGTCCGCAACCCGGTGGTCTGGCGCTGGAGCCATGCGCGGCATCACACCGACACGATCATCGTCGGTCGCGATCCGGAGATTGTTGCCATGCGCCCGCCGGCGCTGTTCCGCATCTTCCTGAATTTCTTCGGCATCCTGGACGCGCTGACCGGCTGGAAACACATGCTACAGAACGCCGCCGGACATCTCGGCCCAGAAGAGGCCGATTTCATTCCCGAGCAGGAGCGACCCAAGGTGTTCCGCGTCGCCCGCATCTGGGTGCTGATCTATGCCGCGACGATTGTCCTCGCGGTCGCCACGCAGTCGATCCTGCCGCTCATGGTGATCGGCCTGCCGCGGCTCTACGGCGCCTGGCACCACGTAATGACCGGCATCATGCAGCACGCGGGTCTGGCCGACAACGTGCTGGACCACCGGCTCAACAGCCGCACCGTCTATATCAACCCGGTCAGCCGCTTCGTCTACTGGAACATGAACTACCACGTCGAACACCACATGTTCCCGATGGTGCCCTATCACCGGCTGCCGGAACTGCACGAGAAGATCAAGCACGACCTGCCGGCGCCCAATACGTCGATCCTCGATGCTTACCGCGAGATCTGGCCGGCCCTGAAACGCCAGCTGCGCTACGAGGATTATTTTTTGAAGCGCGAACTTCCGGGCACCGCACGGCCTTATCGCGAAGACCTGCATGCCGAGGCACTCGGCGTTCCTGCGGAATAACAAAAAGCTCGAAAGGACAGTATCATGGCACAATGGATCGACGCCTGCGCGACCGACGACATCGACGAAGAAGACCTGATCCGCTTCGATCACGACGGGCGCACCTTCGCGATCTATCGCAGCCCGGACGACGAGTTCTTCTGCACCGACGGTCTATGCACCCACGAACAGGTGCATCTGGTGGACGGGCTGGTGATGGATTACGTGATCGAATGCCCCAAGCATAACGGCCAGTTCGATTACCGCACCGGAGAGGCGAAACGCGCGCCGGTCTGCGTCAACCTCGCCACCTATCCCGCCAAGGTCGAAAACGGCCGCGTGCTGATCGAGGTCTGAGGTGGCAGGGATCGTCATCGTCGGCGCCGGCGAATGTGGCCTGCGTGCCGCATTTGCAGCCCGAAATGCGGGATACACGGGCGAGATCACCGTGATCGGCACCGAGACCGCACTGCCCTACGAGCGGCCGCCGCTGTCCAAGCCTGATGCCGCCGGAGTTATCGAAAAGCCGATCACCTCGAAAGAGGCTCTGTCTGCGTGCGCGATCGCCCTGAGGTCCGGCGTCACTGTCACCGAAATCGACCGGGCGAACCGGCAGTTGCAGCTCTCTGTCGGCAGCGCGCTTGGCTACGACAAGCTTCTGCTCACCACCGGGGCGCGGCCGCGCACTCTGGCCTGTCCGGGCGGCGAGCATGCACGTGTTTTCCGCACGATCGAGGACGCGCGGGAGGTGTTCCGCTCCGCCGGGGCTTCGACCCGCGTGACCATTGTCGGCGCCGGGCTCATCGGCCTGGAACTCGCAGCTGTCCTGATCGGGAGGTGTGCGAAGGTCACCGTGCTGGAAGCCGGGCCGCGCCCTCTTGGCCGCAATGTCCCGGAACCTTTCGCGATGCGCCTGGCCGAGCGCCACCGGCAACGTGGAGTCAATATCCGCTGCGGCGTCGCCCTGCGCGTCTGTACCGCGTTCTCGGTGGTGCTGGAGAACGGCCAGACCATCGACACCGATCTGGCCGTCGCCGCGATCGGTGTCACGCCAAATATCGACCTGGCAGAGGCGGCAGGGCTGACCACCCAGAACGGTATCTGCGTCGACGCGGGCTTGCGTACCGAAGACCCCCGGATCTTTGCGGCAGGCGATTGTGCCGCGGTGCAGGCGCCGGACGGCGGCTATCGACACTATGAGACCTGGCAGAATGCTCAGGCCCAGGGGGATGTGGCAGGCGCCAACCTGGCCGGTGGCGATGCAAGGTTCTCCGGGCCGGTCTGGTTCTGGTCGGATCAATACGATCTCGGGTTGCAGGGCTTCGGCGAAACAGAGGGCGACCCGGCCGCCATCCGCGATCTGGGGAACGGCGCCGAGGTGCGTTTCTACTCCAACGATGCCGGGCAGCTGATCGGTGCCGCCGGGCTCGGGCCGAGCAATGCCGTTTCCCGGGACATCAAGATCGCACAGCGGCTTGCCGGCGCGACGCTCGACCCGGCGCTGCTGGCGGACGCCAACCAGAACATGAAGAAGCTGCTCAGGGCGGCCTGAGCGAGGGAGGATTCCATGAGCAAGACACCAAAGCGGCCGACAGTTGCCGATATCCGGGCGATGAAGGGCAAGCGCACCCTGACCATGCTCTACGTCGAGACGCCCGAGGAGGCGGCAGCCGCGGCCGAGGCCGGCGTAGATATGCTGTCGATCATCGACCCGGTCTGGACGTCAGAAATGCGGGACGCCGCCGGCGCTTGCTTCGTGCAGGTCGGTCTTCTTTACGGTGAGTTGGTAACATTGGAGGATTACCAACGCGCCGCGCACCACGCCATGCAGGTCGGCGGCGATTGCGTGTACTGTGCGTCGTCCTTTGGCACGATCAAGGCGCTGGCGGATGACGGAATCCCGGTGGTCAGCCACGTCGGGCTGATCCCGTCGAAAGCCACCTGGACAGGTGGGTTTAAGGCTGTCGGCAAGACCGCGGACAGCGCGCTGAGCGTCTTCGAGCACGTCAGGAAGCTGGAGGAGATCGGCTGTTTCGGCGCCGAGCTCGAAGTTGTTCCCGACCGGATCGCCGCCGAGATCGCCTGTCGCACCAGTCTTGTCCTGCTCGGCATGGGCGCCGGGCCGTACGCCGATGCTCAGTATCTCTTTGCCGAGGACGTCCTGGGCTATACGCGCGGTCACAAGCCGCGCCACGCCAGGACCTACCGCGATTTCCGAAGTGAACTCGACCGGTTGCAGCGCGAACGTGTCGCGGCCTTCGGCGAATTCGTCAATGACGTGACAACAGGAGCTTATCCCGCCGCAGCGCATTGCGTCGGCATCGAGGATGACGAGTTCTCCAAGTTCATGCTTGCGCTCAACGATTGAACAATTTGAAGGCGATCAGCAACCAATTGATCTCGCCACCCCTACTTTCACCACAAATATTTCGAGGTGAACTATGTCGGCAAACCGAGCTTTTTCCGAAGAACAACCGTGGCCGCCAAGCGACCCGCGCGGGAATTACACCACCGGGATGCTGCTGACGCGCCCTTCGGACACTGGCGGACGCAGACCTTCATCGCAGGGCTGCGTGTCGACGAATTCAGCGCGCTTCGGGTGGTGGACGGCCCCATGAACCCCGCCGCGTTCGACACCTGTATCGATCCCCAGCTGTCCCCCGAATTGCCGCCAGGCGACATGGTGATCGCCGACAATCTGTCGTCGTACAGGTCCGCCAAGGTTCAGGCGGTTTTGCCGGATATGTTGCTGATTGAATGGTTGTTGCTGTAGTGGCAACGCCGAGAGAATGTTGGACTGGTTTCGGTAAACATTTCCCGTCGCCCTGCCGTCACTGATCAGGCCGTATCGACGCCGCGAATTTCTGCTCCCGCCCGGGGACACCCTGAAACAGTCGATCGATCTCAACACCCGTAGGGCGGCCGAGACCAATGACATGCCGGGCCAAATGTGGCGGCCTACCAGATCAAGAGAGTTCGCCAAGGATATCCTTTGTCGCCGGCATGCGATCAAGGCTTGAGGCGATCCGGTCTCGCCACCTGGGGCCCTGGGACAGCGCGTGCTCGTAGGCCTCGGCGAGATCGTCGGGCCGGTCTTCCGCGAGGATGCGGATCAGGAATTCCGCCTGGGACCGGTCTTTGCGCGCCTTCGCCTCGTCCGGACCGCCCTGCCGCCTGCTGGCCACGATCAGCTTGTGGAGTGCGAAGCGCTCGGGGCGCGGGATCTGCACAAGGACACCCGAGCGGTAGAGGGCCAGCGCGTGAATCGGCTCCGCGATCAGGAAATTGAGGTAGTTCAATGCCTGTGCGCTTACACCCAGTGCCGGAAGGGGCTTGACGCCTTCCTCGCCGAACGCCGGCGTCAGAAACTCGACCATTGCCTCGCCACCACTTTGACGCCACTTCCAGATTTGCCGATCAAAGACCCCCGGAACAGCCTCGAATTTCATCGACCGAAGGATATCTCCCGGTTCTTCCTCGACGCGGTCGCCCAGAGCCACCGAGAGCCGCTCGAAGCTCGCGAAATCGATGTCGCCCGTCTGGGCAAGCTCGTCAGAGTCGAAACGAACCCCAAGCTCTCCTTGATAGAGGGCATATGCGCCGGTTCCGATCAGCGTGCCGCCCAGCCGGAAGACGCCGGCGCGCGCGAAGGCGAGAAGCAGCGAGCCTGTCTCCCGGTCGGTTCCAATCATCCCTTCGGCCCTCAGGACCCGCGCCAGGCGGGACATGCGTTTCTTTCGCTCCTGCGCCTCTGCCTTCAGTTCAGCCGCCCGGGCAAGACGATCGCGCAAGTCGGGGCTATCCTCGCCAAGGTAGCGGCTCTTCATCTCGGTCCCGATACGGAACCGGTCGTAGAGATAGATCCGCCCGTTGCGCTCACGCGCCTCGATGCTGCCGACAACTTCCGACGCCGCCTCGTCGAGATGCATGCGCAGCAAGTCTTGATAAGCGACCTGGGCTGCGCGGGAATGTGATATCGGGTCCATGTTGTGCCTGTGCGCCGACTGTGTGCATCAAATATGAGATTGATACACGCAGCGGGTGGAGTGCAGCAAATATTATTTTGATGCACACAACTCACAACACCCGGATTAGGGGCACGCTCCATCTGGTGAAGCTGTACCGCAGCGGTCAACGGCGTAGCCAATGGCCGGGGGCCGCTCGCATCGAAGCGCGCCTTGCGGTCCGCGCGATCGCAGCATTTCCGAATATGGTCCAATTGCGGACGGGAGAAACCAGCATGACCATCGCCAAGTTTCCCGCAATTCGCGCCTGCCGCCGGGTCTGAAACAAGCGCCATTTCCTCGGCCAGAAGCGCCCCCTCATGCCGAAGTACGTCTGGGCCAGCTGCTTACGCCTGGAAATCGCGAAGAACCATCGCGACCTCGCGCTCTTCAACCTCGCCATCGGCAGCAAGCCTTGGGGGCTGCGACCTCGTCAAGCTGAAGGTCGCCGAAATCTATGCCTCCGGACACCCTGCGCACCAGGGAGGTCAGGACGACGGGTCATCCTCCGACAGCAGGTCCGACAGGCGCGTGGCCGAGGCCCTCAACCTGTCGACGTGACCGATGGCATCGGCCATCGAAAGTCGCTGTTGCGGCGCGTGGAACGACAGGGTTGAGACCAGCCGGTCGTTGCCGTCGAAGATCGGGACTGCCACCGCGATCATGCCTTCCATGAACTCCTCGTCGTCGGTGGCATAGCCGCGTTCACGCACCTCTGTCGCCTCGGCGATCAGCACCTCGGGATCGGTGATCGTGCGCCCCGTGCGCGGGTCCAGCTGCGCCGACAGCGCGTAGTTGCGCAGGTGGCGCCGGTCGAGGTTCGAGAGATACATCTTGCCGCTGGCGGTGCAGTAGAACGGCACCCGGGTGCCGACGGGAAGCTGTATGCGCAGCGGCCATTTGGTTTCCACGCGGTCGAGATAGACCATGGCGTCGCGATCCGCGATGGCGATGTTGCTGGTTTCGCCGATCTCCTCGGCCAGTTTTGCCAGAACGGCGACACGGGCGGTCCGGATGCGCAGCGACGACAGGATGCCGGTCGACATGTTGCGCATGCGACGGCCGGGGGAATAGCCCCGGCCGTCGATTTCGCGCTGGATGAAGCCTTCGTTCTCCAGCGTGGTGAACAGCCGATGGATGGTCGGCTTGGGCAGGCCGAGGGTCTGGTTCACTTCGGTCGGCGTGACCGGCACCCCGGCTTCGGCCATGGCTTCCAGCACGAGCAGCAACCGCAGGTTGGTCGGTATCGCGCCTTCTTTTTCGCCGTCGTCCGCCATGGTGTCCCTTGGTGCCAATCCCTTTTGTAACGGTTTACCCGCCCGGGATCAGGATTGTCGAGAGAGCCGGCACCAGCGCGACGATGATCCAGACCGACAGCAGTGCGAACAGGTAGGGCACCGTGTAGCGCAAAAGCCGGAAATACGGCACGCCCGTCACCCCCGAGGCGACATAGAGATTGAGCCCGTAGGGCGGGGTGATGAAGCCGATCGAGGCGCCGACAAGGAAGATCACGCCGAACTGCACCGGCTCGACCCCCACGGAATGCGCGATGGGGGCGAGGATCGGGGCGAGAATGATGGTGACGGGCAGGCTTTCCAGCACCATTCCGGCGACAAAGACAATCGCCATCGAGGTGAAGAGTACCGCGTAATAGCCACCCATGCCGCGTACGAACTCGCCGATGATCTCCTGCGCGCCCAGCACCGAGAGGATCTGCTGCATCACCACCGACACCGCGATCAGCGGCGCCAGGATGCCGGTGATCTGGGCCGAGCGCATGGTGATCGACGGCAGCTCCAGCGGGCCGAAGCCCTGCACGACGAGGTATTCCGACACGCTGCGTTCGCGGAAATCGCGGTCTTCCGAGGGGCGGCCCATCATCCTGTGGATCGGCAGGCTCAGGAAACCGACGATGATGCAGAAGCCCACCGTGACGCCCGCCGCCTCGGTCGGAGAGAACTTGCCGGTGTAGATGCCCCAGAGCACCAGCCCGATGGCGAAGAAGCCCAGCCAGGCGCCGATGCCGGTCTTGAGGACGCGGGCGATCTCGAGCCGGATCAGGTGACCCCAGCCGTTTTTGGTGCAGATGACGAAGGCCACCAGCATCATGCCGCCCACCATCATCGCGCCGGGGATGATGCCGGCCACGAAGAGCTCGGAGATCGGCAGGTTCAGCAGGAAGCCGTAGACGATGAAGATGATCGAGGGCGGGATGATGATGCCGACGGTGCCGCCCGCCGCGGCGGTGGCGGCCGAAAAGCGTTCGTCGTAGCCGCCCTTGACCATTTCCGGATGCAGCATCGAGCCGATGGTGGCTGTGGTGGCCGAGTTCGACCCGGAAATGGCGGCAAACAGCCCGCAGGCCCCGAGAGAGGCCATGGCGAGGCCGCCGCGCAGCCAGCCGAGAAGCGCATATGCGAAGTCCGACAGGCGCCGGGCGATGCCGGAGCGGTTGATCAGGTCGCCGGTCAGGATGAACAGCGGCATGGCGAGCAGCGCGAAGCCGTCAGTGAAGACATCGGCCAGCGCGGCGCCTGTGTTGATCAGCGGCAGGCCGAGCACCAGGCTCATGCCGATCACCCAGTAGCCGATCACCAGAAAGACCGGCACCCCCAGCATGAACAGGAAGGTGACCGCGATTGAGATGAAGATGGTCCAAGATCCGTCAGTCATGTCTGTCTCCTCAGTCCGCGCCAATGGCGACGGGGGCGATCATTGCGTTGCCGTGGCGGAAGTTTCTCAGGTCCTCCAGCCAGTTCTCCATCGCCCGCGCCGCGATCAGGATGAAGCTGAGCGGGACGGAGATCAAAAACCACCATTGCAGGACATTGTCGGTGCCCAGAAGGATCTGGAAGTTCGCCGCCGAGTTGGCGGTCACCTGGGTCGAGGTCACGATGACGATCCAGGCAAAGCCGATCCACAGCACCGCATCGATCGACAGGCACAGGAATTGCAGTCCGCGCGGCATGTTGCTGCGGAATTCGGCAAACGCCAGATGCGTGCGGAGCTTCACGTTATAGGCGCAGCCCGCCCAGGTCATGATCAGGAACAGGAAGGGCGGCAGCGTGGTCGACCAGGGTGCCTGCACGTTCAGCACGAAGCGTCGGAACACCTCGACAAAGATGATCGCACCGATCAGCAGGTAGGTCGACACCATGACGGTGGCCTCGAACTTGCGCTCGATCCACGGGACATAGTGGTAGACGATCAGGAACAGCGCGCCGCCCAGCAGGGTGATCACCCCGCCCAGGACCCATGCGGCTTCGGTCTTCAGGGCTTCGTTGATCATCCAGGCGTCGTTGGACAAGACAGCGCTGAATATCTCAGCGATGTCGCTCACGATAGTGGACATTCCGTCTCCTCCTCGGGACAGGTCAGGGCGTGCAGATGTGGTGGCTTGCAGGAATGTCGCGGCGCCAGGTCAGAAACCGGCGCCGCGACAAGAGGGTGTCAGCCCTTCCACCAGCGGCGGGGCTCGACGTTCTCCGGCTTCATGTCGGCCGGCACCTCGCGTGCGACACGGTGCAGCTCGGTATAGGTGTCGATGCCACCGGCCCAGTTGTTCAACCGGCCGCGCCACTGCTCCCAGGGCTCGGGATTGAACTCGGGTGAGCACATCTCTTCGGCCATCTTGATCTGGTCGTCCGCCAGGAAGGCCGGGCGCACGTCGTGCTCGTCAAACAGCGTGCCGGGCAGAACCGGGTCCGAGAAGCCGACGGTCTTGACCAACGCCGCCTCGTTCGCGGCCTGCACGTGGACCTGTGCCAGGTAGGCCGATTCCATAACCGCATCCTGAAGATGGCCTTCGAGGCCGTCGAAGACGCTGGCCGACATCGAGGTGTGCTCGGTGCCGCAGAAGAACTTCAGATCGACCGATTGCGAGACCACCGGCGACATGTTGGCGTAGGCCACGGCCGAAGCCCAGGTTTCCGCGCCGTCGATCAGCCCGGTCTTCAACCCGTCGAGCGTTTCTTCCCAGGCCACCGGAACCGGGTTCAGGTTGAGCAACTGCATCGCGATGCGGCCCAGCTGGGTGCCGGTGACGCGGTTCTTGGTCCCAAAGAGTTCCTCGAGCTTGGTCACCGTCGGCTTGTCCGCGAAGGACTGGCCCATCTGTAGCCCGCGCAGCTCGCAGTGGCTGAACAGGAATTTCAGCCCGTGCCGCTTTTCCAGCGGGTCGCGCAGGATGGCGTTCGATTCGGGGCTGTAGAGGAAATGGTACTGCGACGCCCGGCCCGGGAAGACATAGGCATAATCCAGCACGTTCAGGTAAGGCGCGCCGCCGGCCGAGTTCTGGGTCGAGGCGGCATAGATGTCGACGATGCCGTTCTGGGTCTTTTCGACACAGTTCAGCTGGCCGCAGATCTGGTTGTCGCCGATGAACTCGACACGGATCTCCCCGTCCGTGCGTTCTTCGAGGTCGCGGGCGAACTCCAGCGCGCCGGCGCGCTCGATCAGCAGATTGCGCGCGTTAAAGCCCGAGGCACCGAACTTCAGCGTGTGCCTGGCCTCTTTCTTGAAGCGCTTGTCATAGGTCGATTCGGCCGCTGCCGCGAGCGTCGGCAGGCTGACCGCACCGGTCAGACCGCCGAGGCCCAACACCGTGGACGACAGCCCGTAACGGCCTGCAACCCTGAAAAAATCGCGGCGCGAGACACCGCCAAGTTTGTCCGAAATCTTCATGAACCTCTCCTCCTTCGTTCATAAATCAGCATTATTGAGACTTGTGGTATCATTTTTAATCATTTATGCAAGGTGGCGCAAGGGAAACTTGCTCAGCGAATTTCAGGGCTTTTGGAGGACCCGCTCGATGCAGACAAAGCAGGCCGATTACATCGTTGTAGGTGGGGGTTCGGCCGGGTGCGTGCTGGCGAATCGCCTGAGCAGGGACCCGGCGAATCGCGTCGTGCTGCTGGAAGCCGGGCCGCGGGACTGGAACCCGTGGATCCATGTGCCGGTGGGTTACTTCAAGACAATGCACAACCCGAGCGTGGATTGGTGCTACCGTACCGAGAAGGACAAGGGGCTGAACGGCCGGTCTATCGACTGGCCGCGTGGCAAGGTGCTGGGCGGATCGTCCTCGCTGAACGGGCTGCTCTATGTGCGCGGCCAGGCCGAGGATTACGACCGCTGGCGCCAGATGGGCAACGAAGGTTGGGGCTGGGACGATGTCCTGCCGCTTTTCAAGCGCTCGGAAAACCAGGAGCGCGGGCCGGACGACTTTCATGGCACCGGCGGCGAGCTTTCGGTCTCGAACATGCGACTGCAACGCCCGATCTGCGATGCATGGGTCGCCGCGGCGCAGAACGCCGGTTATCCGTTCAACCCCGACTACAATGGCGCCTCGCAGGAAGGGGTGGGCTATTTCCAGTTGACCACCCGCAAGGGCCGGCGGTGCAGTTCCGCCGTGGCCTTCCTCAACCCGGCGCGCAAGCGCTCCAATCTCGAGATCGTCACCAAGGCCCAGGTAAGCCGTGTCATCGTGGAAGAGGGCCGCGCCACCGGGGTCCGCTATTTCGACGGGTCGGGGCAGGAGCGGACCGTCACCTGCACGCGCGAGGTGGTGTTGTCCTCGGGGGCCATCGGCTCGCCTCAGATCCTGATGCTCTCGGGGATCGGCGAGGGTGAGCAGTTGAAGGCCAACGGCATCGAGGTGATCCGCGACCTGCCCGCCGTGGGCAAGAACATGCAGGACCACTTGCAGGCCCGGCTAGTCTTCAAATGCAACGAACCGACGCTGAACGACGAGGTTCGCTCGCTCTTCAATCAGGCGCGGATCGCCGCGAAATACGCCTTGTTCCGTTCCGGACCGATGACCATGGCGGCAAGCCTTGCGGTCGGCTTCATGAAGACCGGGCCGCATGCGGATACGCCGGACATCCAGTTCCACGTTCAGCCCTGGTCGGCGGACAGCCCCGGCGAAGGGGTGCATCCCTTCTCGGCCTTCACCATGTCGGTCTGTCAGCTCCGCCCCGAAAGCCGTGGCGAGATCGTGCTGAACGGCAACGACCCGCGCAGCTATCCCAAGATCAACCCGAATTACCTGGCCACCGAACTGGACTGCCGCACCATTGTCGACGGTGTCAGAATCGCCCGGAGGATTGCGCGCGAGGACCCGCTGAATGCCAAGATTGCCGAGGAATTCCGCCCCACCAAGGAACTCGATCTCGACGATTACGACGGCACGTTGGACTGGGCACGCAGCAATTCCTCGTCGATCTATCACCCGACAGGCACTTGCAAGATGGGGCAAGGGCCGGGAACGGTGGTGGATGCGCGTCTCAGGGTGCATGGCATCCGCGGCCTGCGCGTGGCGGATTGCTCGATCATGCCCGAGATCGTCAGCGGCAATACCAACGCACCCGCCATCATGATCGGCGAGAAGGCCAGCGACATGATCCTCGCGGATCGCGCCTGACCCGCCCTTACACTTTCAACCCCTCACCAATTCACCCAGGAGAAACGCCATGAAAATGACGACAGAAGAAGCCTTCGTGAAAGTGCTGCAAATGCACGGGATCGAAAATGCCTTCGGGATCATCGGCTCGGCCATGATGCCGATTTCCGATCTGTTCCCGGCGGCCGGAATCCAGTTTTTCGATTGTGCCCATGAATGCAACGCGGGGATGATTGCTGACGGCTACACCCGCGCCACCGGCAAGATGTCGATGATGGTGGCACAGAACGGCCCCGGGATCACCAGCCTGGTGACCCCGATCAAGACCGCCTACTGGAACCACACGCCGCTGCTGATCGTGACGCCGCAGGCGGCGAACAAGACCATCGGTCAGGGCGGTTTCCAGGAAGTCGAGCAGATGGCGCTTCTGGAGGACATGGTGGCCTATCAGGAAGAGGTGCGCGACCCGAGCCGGATGGCCGAGGTGCTGAACCGCGTGATCCTGCAAGCCAAACGCGCCAGCGCGCCGGCACAGATCAACATCCCCCGCGATTACTGGACGCAGGTAATCGACATCGAGCTGCCGGCGATCGTCGAGTTTGAACGCCCCTCGGGAGGCGAAGAGGCCGTGGCCCGGGCCGCGGAGCTGCTGTCATCCGCGAAATTCCCGGTCATCCTGAACGGCGCCGGCGTGGTGATCGGCGGGGCCATCGAGGATTCGAAGGCGCTGGCCGAACGGTTGGAGGCGCCGGTCTGCTGCGGCTACCAACACAATGACGCCTTCCCCGGCTCCCACCCGCTGTCGGTCGGCCCGCTGGGCTACAACGGCTCGAAAGCCGCGATGGAGCTGATTTCCAAGGCTGACGTGGTGCTGGCGCTCGGCACCCGGCTCAACCCGTTCTCGACCTTGCCGGGCTATGGCATCGACTATTGGCCCAAGGACGCCAAGATCATCCAGGTCGACATCAACCCCGACCGGATCGGCCTGACCAAGCCGGTGACCGTCGGCATCGTCGGTGATGCGAAGAAGGTGGCAAAGGGCATCCTGGCGCAGCTTTCGGATGACGCCGGCGACGCCGGCCGTAGCGCGCGCAAGACGCTGATCTCGGAAACCAAGTCGCGGTGGGCCCAGGAACTGACCTCGATGGACCACGAGGACGACGATCCCGGCACCACCTGGAACGAGCGTGCGCGCAGCCGCGAGCCGGAAAAGATGTCGCCCCGCATGGCCTGGCGCGCGATCCAGCAGGCGCTGCCGAAAGAGGCGATCATCTCGTCCGACATCGGCAACAACTGCGCCATCGGCAATGCCTATCCGACTTTCGAGGAAGGGCGCAAATACCTCGCCCCCGGGCTCTTCGGCCCGTGCGGCTACGGCTTCCCGGCGATTGTCGGCGCCAAGATCGGCCGCCCGGACGTGCCGGTGGTGGGCTTTGCCGGTGACGGCGCCTTCGGCATCTCGATGAACGAGATGGTCTCGGTCAGCCGCGACGACTGGCCGCCGGTCACCATGGTCATCTTCCGCAACTACCAATGGGGCGCGGAAAAGCGCAACACCACGCTCTGGTTCGACGACAATTTCGTCGGCACCGAGCTGGCGCTGGACGTGAACTATGCCGGTATCGCCAAGGCCTGTGGTGTCGAGGGGGTCCAGGTTTCGTCGATGGACGAACTGACCGACGCGCTGAACACCGCCGTCCGGGCGCAGATGAAGGAAGGCAAGACCACCTTCATCGAAGTGCTGCTGAACCAGGAGCTGGGCGAGCCCTTCCGCCGCGACGCGATGAAGAAACCCGTGTCGGTGGCCGGGATCAGCCGCGACGACATGCGTCCGCAGCCGATGGCCAGCTAAGGCAACCGGACACCGGGGCGGCATTTGCGGCCCCGGTGTCCGGCGCCCGCCGGGGCATTTCCTCCCGCCGAGGTGGGCGCTTTCTCAAAAAAGGGTGATGACGATGCAGGCGACAAGCGCATCCAAACGGACGATGGCCGGTCTCGGCGATCTCGTAACCTCCAATGGTCAGGGGTTCCTGGTCGCCGCGGTGGTCGCGGTGGCGGCGCAATTCCTGTCGGACCATTACGGCGCGCCGGCGATGCTGATGGCGCTGCTGCTGGGCATCGCATTCCATTTCCTCTCCGAGGAAGGCGCCTGCAAGCCGGGGATCGATTTCACCGCCCGCACCGTGTTGCGGTTCGGCGTGGCGCTTCTGGGGGCGCGGATTTCGGTCGAACTGATCGTGGGGCTCGGGCCGCAACTCATCTTCGTGGTGATCGCCGCGGTGATCCTGACCCTTCTCTTCGGTCTTGTCGCCGCGCGGCTTCTGGGCCGCGGCTGGCGCTTCGGCCTTCTGACCGGCGGCTCTGTGGCGATCTGCGGCGCTTCGGCCGCCATGGCGATCTCGGCCGTGCTGCCCAAGAACGAACATTCCGAACGCAACCTGATCTTTACCGTGCTCTCGGTCACCGTGCTGTCGACGGTGGCGATGATCGCCTATCCGATCCTGACCGACACCTTTGCCTTCAACGACGAGGTCTCGGGCGTCTTCCTCGGCGGCACCATCCACGATGTTGCCCAGGTGGTCGGCGCCGGCTTCTCGGTCTCGGATGAGGCGGGCGAGGTGGCGACACTGGTCAAGCTGATCCGCGTGGCGATGCTGGCGCCGGTCGTGCTGGTGATCTCGGTGCTGGTGCGCCGCAATTTCGCCAGCGAGATGGACGGCAAACGCCCGCCGGTCCTGCCGGTTTTTGTCATCGGCTTCCTGGTCTTCGCGGCGTTCAACTCCTTCGGTCTGATCCCCGATGCGGTGGTCTCCTTCCTGTCCTCGCTCAGCCGCTGGGCGCTGCTGATCTCGATTGCCGCCGTCGGCATGAAGACCTCGCTCAGGCGCATCCTCGATGTCGGCGGTCAGGCGATCGCGCTGATCGTCGCCGAAACCGTCTTTATCGCCGGCTTTGTCCTTCTGGGCGTCGCCGTCCTGGGCCACTGATTGGAGCAGAGATGAAACCGCTAGAAATGCTTTTGAAAAACGCCGCCCGATCACAGAAAAAGATCGTGCTGAGCGAGGGCGGCGATCCGCGTGCGGTGCAGGCGACCGTCGATGCCCGCAAGCAGGGCATCGCCCGGGTGGCGCTGATCGGGCCGGCGGAGGAAATTCGCGCCCGCTTCGCCGCGCTTGGTGTCGCGCCGGACGCGGGTGTCGAAATCCACGATCCCGCCAACTCGCCTCTGATCGGCGAACTGGCCGAGGCCTTTTACCAGCGGCGCAGGCACAAGGGCGTGACACCGGATCAGGCGCTGGCGGCCGCGCGTTCGCCGCATGTCTTCGCCGCGCTTCTCGTCCACGCCGGCCATGCCGATGGCACGGTGGGCGGAGCGGTGGCGACAACCGCCGAAATCGTGCGCACCGCCATCCAGGTGATCGGTCCGGCGCCGGGCGCCAGCCTGGTGTCGAGCTTCTTTCTCATGCTGTTCTGCCAGAGCCACCACATCAAGAAAGGCGCCCATGTCTTCGCCGACAGCGGCCTTGTCGTCGACCCGAATGCCGAGGAAATGGCGCAGATCGCGCTCACCTCGGCACAGTCCTTTGCCGCGCTGACAGGCGACTTGCCGCGCGTCGCGATGTTGTCCTTCTCGACCAGGGGAAGCGCGACCCACACGTCGGTCTCAAAGGTGGTGACCGCCACCGAGATTGCCAGGGCGACCGACCCCGCGTTGCTGATCGACGGCGAGTTGCAATTCGATGCCGCCTTCATCCCCGACGTGGCGGCATCCAAGGCGCGCGATTCAGCCTTGGGCGGCAATGCCAATGTCTTTATCTTTCCCAACCTGGAAAGTGGCAACATCGCCTACAAGATCGCACAGCGAGTCGGTGGGGCGGTGGCCATCGGCCCAGTGCTGCAAGGTCTTGCCAAACCGGCAAACGACCTGTCGCGCGGCTGCTCGTCCGAGGACATCCTGCACATGATCGCGGTCACCGCCGCGCAGGCGGAGCATGGCGCCTAGGTGGTTCACAGCCGGGGCCCCGCGGTGTCCGATGTCGTCACGCCCCTCGTTGCCGGGCGATCGCGGACAGCGATTCGCCCACCACCAGGACCGACGCCGCCAACAGGCCGAAATCCTTCAGCAGAAATTGTCCGGGCATCACGCTGATGGCAGGGAATGTCAGTTCTTCCGGGGCGAATACGCCTTCTGTCGTCAACATGAAGCTGATCGTCGTCAGAAACAGCCCGCAAGAGAACAGGCCGCCGGCGACAGACAGCTTCGGCGAGACGAGCCGACCGGCAATCAGCAGGCCGATGGCGATTTCGAGGATGCCCAGAAAGATCGAGAATCCGCGGAGCGAGAACACGTCATACATCCAGCCGATAACGAAACTGGGCCCCACGAAACTCTCCAGGCCCTTGGCCTCGTATTGCGTGAACTTCATTCCGCCGAACCAGAAGTAGATCAGAACGAGGGCGGCGAAGATGCCGACGATCCCGGCCCTGCTCACCTGAGCGCCGAATTCATCGCGCGCCGGATAGGTCGTGGATTGATCTGTCATTGTATCGCTTCCTTCCAAGTACCTTGCCCGATGCGGATCTCTTGCGCCTCGGTATCGCCCGCGCGTTCCGAGGAGTTCCGCTTACCGGAACGCTGCATAGGCCCAGGCCAGCACGGCGCCAAAGACGAGGTGGCTGGCAATGGTGATGAAGTTCCGCGCCATCGCGAACCAGGGGAACACGGCGGTCATTCCGTAGAAGTTGACGAAATAGACCAGAAGGCCGAACACGACGCCCAATCCAACCAGTGCACCGGTTCCAAGTGCCATGCGGCGCGCGATCAGCACGAAGATGACCGCCAGAACCACGGAAAGAACAAAGTGAACGATCTGACCGGTCAGGAACACACCCATATCGAACGGAGGCGGCGTGCCCTGTTCCGGAAGAACCTCCGGACCCAGAACGATGGCGCCGATCATCGTAGGCGGGCCAAGCGGACTGCCACCGCCCACCACGGCGACGAGGACCATTTCCATGACGATAAAGACAAGGCCGGCGATCAGGCCCGCCAGGATGACCGCCTTCCAGTTGACACCAGTTTGCGCTTCAGTTTCTTCGGCCATCTGTTCACTCCTTGTTCAATGGCGGAACTGCCCGGCCGCTTCGGGGCCGGGCATGCCTGTTTCAGTCAGCTTCCGGGCGCGATGGAAATGCGTGCAACCGGGCCGGACCAGCCATGGGCATCGGTCAGATCCCCAACGCCCTGAATACCGGCGTGTTCCGCGATCACGTTGCCGTCATCGGCGATGTCGTTGATGTTTCCGTCCTCCTCGAACATCACCGGACCCGCCGCGCCGCAGGGATCGACGATCGAATTGGTCAGTTCGTTGTTGACCTCCGAACCGGCGTCATAGGCCATCGCTTCCATCTCGGTCATCTCACCGGACAGCGGCATGGAATCCACGCCGACGAAGCCGTCGTTGGTACAGATGAGCATGGTCACGATCGACAGGACGTCACCCTCGTTGGCGCTGATCGAAAAACTCGCCTCGTTCGGTGCGTCGGCGCCCACGCGCATGATCGGCGCGTCGATCGCCACCACGTCGGTGATGCCCGAGTCTATCATGCCCTGAAGCATTTCCGATGCCGTCTCCGGCATGCCGTTCTCGGCAATCTCGATCACGCCCTGCGATGGTTCAGCACCGGCCTCGAACAGATGGACGTCCGGACTGTGGGTCACGATCACGCCGGGCGAGAACGGCTGACCCGCGGTCAGGTTGGTGATCGTGACCTCAAAGCTGTTCTCTCCTGCCTCGTTCGACATCTGTGCCAGTGCAGAAGACGCCGCCAACGCTGAAATCGAGCAGACAACGAGGATTGAATGTGCGGTCTTCATGGTTTTTCTCCCAATAGGTTTGCGAGCAATGCGCCTGAAAATAACTGTTGCGCGCGCCGATGGTTGCCTGTGCAATGTGCCTGGGAGTCCGGGTGGCGTGCCCGAGAGTGCAGAACTGACCGGAGGCCGGAATGGACCGCGAAAATCTCTTTCGTCGATTGCGCGTCGAGATCGAGACCTACGGCTTTTGCGAAGCGCATTCCGGCTGGCGGCTTCGTTTCGAGGCAAGCGAGGCCGCGTCGCTGCATATGTGCTTGTCGGGCCGGGGCCGCATGCGGCTTTCCTCCGGCGTTGGTTTGCCGATGGGGCCCGGCGCGCTGGTGCTTCTTCCGGCCGACACGGAGTACGGCTTCGAAGCCGGCCCGGAAATCGTTTCGGAATGCGACGCCGAACGCGCCTTCCCGGACAATGACGAGAGCCTCAAGCTCTACCGCGCCGGAGACGGCGACGAAGACCCGCTGGTCGTGGCCTGCGGCGAAATCATCCTGGCCAACGACGAGATCGCGGATTTCCTGACCTGGCTGGACGAACCCGTTATTGAGGAGGTTCCCGAACTCATCCCGTCCAGCTACGGCCTTCTGACCCTCTTTTTCGAGTTGCGCGACGGCAGAGAGGTGTCGGTCGCCTTTCTCGAGACACTGCTGAAAGGCCTGCTGATCCGTGCCCTCGACATTCACCCGGACTTGGGAGGTTCGGTTCTGGTCAATCTGCTCGATGCGGCAGACCGGCGTCTTGCGCGGGCGCTTGAACTGATCGTGACGCATCCATCCGACGCCATAACCATCGACATGCTCACGGCAAACGCAGGCATGAGCCGGACGCTGCTGTTCGAGCAGTTCAAGGAAGCCTTCGGCATGTCGCCGATGCGGTTCATCTACGATTTGCGGCTTACCCGCGCCGCACAGATGCTCTCGGGCGGGCCCGGCTCCGTCGGTGAAATCGCCCGTGCAACGGGCTTTCGCAGCCGCAGCCATTTCAACCGCGAGTTCAAACGGAAATACGGTCAAACACCCGGTCGTTTCCGCGGTTAGTCCATCCGGAGCGGCAAGGCACTACGGTTCAAAGACCTGAATTCATTTACTGAAATGGCCAAAGCTACTCCACATGCGGACGTGCACCGGGCCGCGGCGCCCTGTGCTTGATAACCAGGAGCCGTGGGGACGGCCGCCACCTGCTCAGCATATCCGCGGAAGTTGCTCGCCCTCCAGCATGTCCACCAGCCGGTCTCCGCCAAAGAACGAAGTCATCACCGCACGGCCCTGCGGCGTCGCAACCACTTCGCCGATCTGACAGGCGGCCTCGCCTCCCGATCGCTTGCGCAAGGCTGCGAGCGCGGCCTCTGTTTGCGCCTGGGGGACAGCGGCGACGAAAAGCCCCTCGCAGGCGATGTAGAGCGGGTCTAGACCCAGGATCTCCGATATGCCCCGCACCTCCTCGCGCAGCGGCAGCTTGTCTTCTGCGATCCGGCAGCAAGTGCCCGAAGCGGCCGCGAATTCGTTCAGGACCGTGGCGACGCCGCCGCGGGTGGCGTCACGGATCGCGCGGGTGTCCGGCGCGGCCTCGAGCAGCGCCTCGACCAGCTCGCCCAGCGGGCGGCAATCGCTTTGCAACGCGCTGGTCAGCCCGAGATCGCCGCGCGCCGCCATGACCGCCGCACCGTGCTCGCCTAGCGTGGTGTTGACGATCAGCGCGTCGCCCGGGCGAATATGCCGCGCCGCCAGCGACCGGTCTGCCGGAATGGCGCCGATGCCGGCGGTATTGACGAAGATCCGATCCGCCGCGCCACGCGGGACGACCTTGGTGTCGCCGGTCACGATCCGGCACCCGGCCTCGGCGGCGGCGGTGGCCATGCTCTCGGCGATCCGGTGCAGATCGGCAAAGGCCAGCCCCTCTTCGATAATGACCGAGCAAGTCAGCGCAACCGGTTTGGCTCCGCCGACCACCAGATCGTTGACCGTGCCGCAGACCGCCAGCTTGCCGATGTCGCCGCCGGGAAAGAAGATCGGATCGATCACGAAACTGTCGGTGGTGAAGGCCAGCGTCCCGCCGCCGAAGGCGTCCAGCGCCAGCCGCGCCTGATCTTCCAGCCCGCTCACCCGTGTCTCGCCGAAGGCTTTCAGGAAAATCTCGTCGATCAGGTCGCGCATGGCGCGCCCGCCGGCACCATGGGCCAGCGTCACCGCGTCGCCGCGCAACCGTCGGGCGCCGCCACCGTCATCCATCGCGCGTGCCGACCAGATCCGTGGCGCCATATTGGTGATAGGCCGCGCAGGCGCCTTCGGAACTGACCATCAGCGCCCCGAGCGGCGTGGCCGGAGTGCATTCCTTGCCGAAGGCGCGGCACATATGCGGTTTCAACTGGCCGCGCACCACCTCGCCGCATTGGCAGATCGCCGGATCGGCGACATCCGCCGGGACCAGCCCGAATTTCCGCTCGGCGTCGAAATCGGCATATGCCGCGCGGATGCGCACCCCCGAGCGGTCGATCGCGCCAAGCCCGCGCCAGTCGCAGCTTTCGCGGTCCTCGTAGACTTCGGCCATTGCGCGCAGGGCGGCCGTGTTGCCATCTTCGGGCACGACGCGGGCGTACTGGTTCTCGACCGAGGCGCGGCCTTCGGCCATTTGCTCCAGCACCATCCACAGCGATTGCAGCAGGTCGAGCGGCTCGAAACCGGCAACGACAAACGGTTTGCCATAGTCGTCGGGAATGAACCCATAGCCCCGGTTGCCGATCACCATGCTGACATGACCCGGCCCGATGAACCCGTCGATCAGGCACTGCGGGTCGGACAGAAGCGCCTTCAGCGTCGGAATGATGGTGATGTGCTGGCAGATCATCGAGAAATTTTCCACGCCTTCTTCCGCCGCCTGCAACAGGGTCAGCGCCGTGGACGGCATCGTCGTCTCGAACCCCAGCGCAAAGAACACCACCTCGCGCTCGGGATGGCGCCGGGCAAGCTCGAGCGCGTCCAGTGGCGAATAGACCATGCGCACATCGGCGCCGCGCGCCTTGGCCTCGATCAGCGACCCCTTTGAGCCCGGCACCCGCATCGCGTCGCCGAAGGTGGTGAAGATGACCTGTGGCTGCTCGGCCAGCGTCACGCAATCATCAACCCGGCCCATCGGCAAGACACAGACCGGACAGCCGGGGCCGTGCACGAATTCGATGCTGTCGGGCACCAGCTTTTGCAGCCCGTAGCGGAAGATCGAATGGGTGTGGCCGCCGCAGACCTCCATGATGTGCAGCGGACGCCCTTCGGGCATCGGAATGCGACCCAGGGTTCGTTCGATGCGGTTCAGCACCTTGCGGGCCAGCACGGGGTCGCGGAATTCGTCGGCGTATTTCATGGCTGTGCACTTTCCCGCATCGCGGTCAGTTCATCCTGCACCTCGCCCAGTTCATCGAGCACCTCCAGCGTGCGCGCGGCTTCAGCCTCGTCGATGACGCTCATCGCAAAACCGACGTGAAGCAGCACCCATGTGCCGATCAGATCATCCAGCGCATCTGTCTCGGCGATACAGGCGACATTCGCCTTGCGGCGGACGCCGGAGACATCGACCACGGCAAGATACTTTTCGGCATCGGTGATTTCGATGATCCGTCCGGGAATGCCAAGGCACATGATCTATCCTCCCCTGTTCTCGGTTTGGTATCTGGCCAGCGCCACGGCGATCTGCCCGAGCGCGAGGCCTCCGTCATTGGCCGGGACTTCCGCATGCTGGCGGACGGTCAGCCCGGCGCCGTCGAGCCGCTCCGCCAGCATAGCGCTCAACAGCCGGTTCTGGAACACGCCGCCGGAAAGAAAGATTGTGTCGCAGCCGGTGTCTGTCGAAAGGCGTGTGACGACTTCCGCCCATATCCGCGCCCAACCAGCATGAAACCGCGCGGCGATCGCGCCGGGAGCCTCCTCCTGCGCGAGATCGGCCGCAATCCGAGGCCAGATCGGCGCGGGGTCGACCTCGATCATGTCGGGTCTGTCCACGATTTCGAAGTGGTAGGGATCGGCGACATTCCTCGTAAGCCAGCCTTCCGCCGCCGCTTGCAAGCGCATCGCCGCTTCGCCTTCGTATGTCTGCCGCGCGACGCAGAGCCCCGCCGCCGCCGCCACAGCGTCGAACAGACGTCCCGCAGAGGAGCTTGCCGGCGTGTTCAGCCCGCTGGCCATCGCCGCAATCAGAGGTTCGGTGGGCTGGCCGCGCAGCCGTTCGCACAGTGCCGCCGGCCAGCTATCGCGCGTGCCGGCCTGGCTCAGCCGCGCCAGCAGGTTCCGCCAAGGCTGTCGGGCCGCCTGGTCACCGCCGGGCAGCGGCGCCGTACGAAGCGTGGCCAGCCGCTTGGCACCGCGATAATCGCAGTGCAGCACTTCGCAACCCCAAAGCGCCCCCGCCACGCCGATACCGATACCGTCCTGTACCACGGCAAGCACGGGGGCGGTGTCGAGCGGTACGCCATGTTCGACCATGCAGGCCGCAGCGTGGGCGTGATGATGGCCGACCTCGACCAGCGGAAGCCCGCGTGCGCTGGCCAAGTCCCGCGCGAGGCTGCGCGACCGGTAGCCGGGATGCGGATCAGCGGCGATGACGGCAGGTGACAGGCCGTAGAGGGTTTCGAACAGCTCCAGCGTGCGCAGGAAATCCGCTTCGGTCGCCAGTCCGGAGAGATCGCCTATGTGCTGCGACAGCACCGCCACGCCGCCCTTGGCAAGCCCGAAGGTGTTCTTGATGTCGCCGCCGAAGGCGATCACCTGTGGGTGTGACGCTCCGAACCCCTCGGGCAACGGCAGCGGTCGCGGCGCCAGGCCCCGGCCCCGCCGCAGCGGCCGGGCGCGGCCGCTGGTCACCTGAACGAGGCTGTCATCCACCCGGTTTGCTATGTCGCGATCATGCATCAGGAACAGGTCGGCGAAATCCGCCAGCCGGTCGCGGGCCTCGGCATTTGTCGTCACCTGCGGATCGCCACCGGGATTGCCGGAGGTCATCACCAGCGGAACATCGACGGCCTCCATCAGCATCGCGTGCAGCGGCGAATATGGCAGCATGATTCCCAGCCGGTTCAGACCGGGCGCCAGCCCTTCGGGCAGCGGGCCGCCCGGCAGCATGTCGAGCAGGACGATCGGCGCGGCAGGCGATACCAATGCCGCCGCTTCGGCGTCGTTGACGCGGACGAAGGCCTGCGTTGCCGCGAGGTCGCGAACCATCAGCGCGAAGGGTTTGTCCGGCCGGCGCTTGCGGGTGCGCAGCGAGTGGATTGCCGACCGGTCGGTGGCGTCGCAGGCCAGATGGAAGCCGCCGATGCCCTTCAAAGCAACGATCCCGCCGCGCGATAGGCACTCGGCCGCACGGGCGATGGCCCCGGCGCCGGTCTCCCGCTGCGTGGCGTCGCCCGCGTGTTCCGCCCAGAGCATGGGTCCGCATTCCGGGCAGGCCGTGGGCTGGGCGTGAAACCGGCGGTCGGCGACGTCGCGATATTCGGCGCGACAGGCGGGACACATGGGGAACCGCGCCATCGTGGTGTTGGCGCGGTCATAGGGCAGCGCCCGCAGGATGGAAAACCGTGGCCCGCAATGGGTGCAGTTCAAGAACACATAGCCATGACGGCGGTCGCCCGGGTCGAGCAGTTCGGCGCGGCAGGCATCGCACAGCGCGGTATCGGGCGTGGCGGCGGCATGGACCGCGCCACCCGTGCTGAGTTCAATGGAAAAGTCGCGCGGCGCCGGAGTGCCAAGCGGCGCCGCGTCGATGGCGTCGATCCGGGCAAGCGGAGGCGCATCCCCGGTCAGCCTGTTGCGGAAGTCGGTCAAGGCGGCGCCGGTCCCGAAAGCGTCGATCTCGACGCCGGCACCGGTGTTGCGCACGGAACCGGTGATGCCGGCCTTGCCGGCGATGAGATAGACGAAGGGGCGAAACCCCACGCCCTGTACCAGGCCGCGCACCGTGATCCGTTCTGCACCGGGAGCGTCCCTCATTCGGCGGCCTCCCTCCCTTCGAGCGCGACGATCACCTCGAACGCCATGTCGACAGCAGGCATGATCGCGTCATGCATCGCCGGGCTCATCTCTGTGCCGAAGGTGTCGGCCTCGGCGATCTGCGCGGCGACGATGCGCACCAGAGACGGCAGGGCGCCGACCTCGCGCGCCAGCGTCAGCGCACGCACCGGAGTGGCGTAGTGGATGTCAGCAAAGAAATCGCGACGCTCGCGGTCGGTGAATCCGGCGACATCCGGCAAATCCGGCGCCAGCAGGAAGAGCGTGCCCGGTGTCGCCCCCCGATCGCAGGCATCGAACAAGAGCACGGCGTCGTAGCCTCGCATCAACTCCTGTACCAGATGAATGCCGCCGATGCCGGTCTCGAAGACGGTGACGTAGCCGCGCAGACGAGGATCGGCCCCGGCGGCGCAGGCGGCAAGAACGCCAAAGCCGTCGTCGCCCTTCAATTCGTTCCCGACTCCGGCGACGAGTACCCGCATCTACATCGCCGCCAGCGAGGGCGTGAACGGCATCCCGAAGCCGATCAGCACGCGGTCATGGTCGCGGCGCACCGGCCGACAATCGAGCGGTGCGCCGCCGCCCATCCGCGCGCCGCTGCGAATGTCGTAGAGGCAGCCGGGCGCAGCAGGACAGGCCCAGGCATACCCGTTCAGGGTGCCCTCCCGCATCCCGGCACCGTGTTCGCCACAGACCCCTGCGAAGGCGAAAAGATCACCCCCGGCACGGGCCAGCACATATGTCCCCTCCTCCATGCGGCACACCGCGAATTCGCCATCGGCGGGCGCGGCGTCCACCGGCGCAGGTGACCAATGCGGCGGGGTGTCGGCGGGATCGGCAGAGACACTCGCGTCGTCCTGCGGCAGGAAATCCCAGACCTTCCGGCATCCCGGCGTTTCCGGCGGCAACAAGTCGTACATCCCCATCAGCGTATGAATGGCGGGATCGGTGATCACCTGTTCCAGCACGCCTTCCTTGAACAGCCGCACCAGCCGGTGCAGGGCTTCGCGGTGGATGGCATCGATCCCCGCAAGCGCCGCCCGGACGTCCTCGCGCGGCTTCTCGTCCGCCTCGTCGAGCGCGGCCAGCGCATCGCCTGTCGCCGCCACCAGCGCCTCCCATTCTTCATTGGACCGATAGCCCACAAGTTCTTGCGGGGCGTCGTCCTTGAGGTTCGGGGGCGCGCCGGACGTCATCGCTCAGCCATGCGCATGATTGTGGTGATCATGCGTCGGGTCGTCGCAAGGCTCGTCGCCGTCGCAGCAACCGGCGTTGCATTCACCGTGACTGGCCTGCTGGAACTCGGTGAAAGTCTCGAAGAACATGCGCCCGGCCTTGCGCCGCCCCGTGGCGGTGAAGACATAGGCGCCGCCGTCACGCCGGAGATCGCCCGCCTCCGCCAGCCGCTCGAAAGTTTCCGCGACATCGCCCTCGCCGCTCTTCAGAAATGGCAGGACGGCCAGCGGCGTGAAGCTCTCGCCAAAACCTTCGCCCTGATACCAGTAGCAGATTTGCAGCACATCCTCCTGTTCGATCAGCCGGTCGAGCGCTTGTGCATCGGTGTCTCGGGTCATTGACTCTGCCTCCGGGGCGCGGGTCCGGTGGTGGTGGCGTGATGAAAGGACGTCACCGGAACCAGATCCGCCGCCTGTTTCAATCCGGCCAAATCTCTGTCGTCGCCCCTGGCCAGACATGTTGCCGTGGCGGCCAGCCGGGCGATCGTCAGCGCGGGATCGAAACCGAGGCCCCGCACCAGGGAAGCGGACGAGAGCTTCCGGGTTTCCGCCATGACCATCGTGCCAAAGGTCTCGGCCGGCAACTCTGCCTCCACAGTGTAGCACTTCGTCGGCCAGATGCCGAATTTTTCGCCGATCATCAGCGTGTTTTCCAGATCCACCACGCCGGTGACCGCTTCATAAATGCGTTCCTGCATCGCGGCATCCGGCAAGCAGCCACCCGACCAGCGCCAGGCCCTGACCCGGCCCGGGCAGGAGCAGACCGAGGCCGCTCCCACCAGGACGATGCGGTCCGGCAGGTCCGCACCCATGTCCTCGAATTGCTGCACGATGTGGATCGGGCTCCAGGTCATGTTGCGCAGCGACACCTCCGGCATTCCGGCGCAGCGAACCTCCAGCTCGGCCATCAGCCGCGGTCCCAGCGGATAGGGGTCGAGCACCGGCGTGAAGCCGACGACGCCGATGATCGTTGTGGCGGCGGGCTCAGTCGATGCCGCAGGCACAGGTGGTTACCTCGCGCGTGACCACGCGGTCCGATCCTTCGACCATGACATGCGTGGTGCAGGGCATGCAGGGGTCGAAGGATCGGATCGCGCGCAATATGTCGATCCCCTGAAAGTCATTTTCTCCCTTGAAGTTGCTTTCGACGATGGCGGTGTTCAGCACCGCGCGCTCATAGGGTCCGGGCTCGCCCCAGGGCGTGCGCGGGCAGGCGTTGATGGTCGAGGGCGTGACGATCTGATAATTCGCAAGCAGGCCGTCCTTGATTTCGCAGTGATGAGAAAGGAAGCCGCGCCCCGCGCCCCAGAAGCCGACGCCAATGGAATGACCGCTCTGGGGGATCTCGAACGGCGTCGCGACCTTGGTTTCGCCGGCCTTCACCAGATCCATCGCGCGGGTCAGGTTTTCCATGGTCACCATCAAGTTGAAGGCCACGGCATAGGCGCGCGCGCGGTTGCGCTCGAAAGCGTTCCAGACTTCGGGCGGTTTCCATTCGAAAGTTCGCTCGGGACGTTCCTCGCCCTTGGGGACGCGCAGGATCAGACTGTGGCCGGTCGATTGCACGAACGCCGATTGCGGCAGCTTGCCGGACACCGCCGACAGGTAGACCCGGGCATAGGCGCCGGCCTCGAAGGTGCGGCGGTCCCAGGTCGGCGTGGTGGCCCAGGAATAGCGCTCCTTCCAGTTCTGCGACCCGGGGCGCGGAATCGTCGTCTTGTTCCAGGGGTGGTTCGGCGACAGCGGGTTGCCGGCGGGATCGGTCTTGAACGGGTAGTCGTCCCACGTCTCATAGTAGGAATGTTCGACGAACTCCTCGAGCCCGACGTTGATGTCGGTCAACCGGTTGGTCACCAGCTTGCCGCCCACCAGAACACCGGGGGTCGACCAGCGCTTCTGCCCCCAGGCATTGCAGTTGGCATAGGTCGCATCGTAGTGGTTCTCATGGTCCCACTGCCCAAGATCGACCATTGTCGCGTCGAGCCGTCCGCAATCGAGATAACGCGGATCGGCCTCGAGGAAGAAATCGAACACGTCGTCCCAGATGCCGATGCATTTCTTCGAATAGTCGAAGAACTTGATCATGCGCATGTAGAATTCGTTCAGTACCGAGATGTCGACGAAGGTGGTCACGCCGCCGGGAATGATGGTTTCGGGATGCGGATACTTGCCGCCCAGCAGCACATAGGCCTCGCGTGCCACGCGCGTCATTTGTAGCGCTTCGAGATAGAGCTTGCCGGTCAGCGGGTTCAGATCGTGCAGGATATCGCCGATGGTGGCGTAGCCGTGCAGCTCGGTGTGTTTCGCGGGTGCGCCCTCGGCCCTGGTCCAGATCTCGGGGTTGGTCTGCTTGACCAGGCTTTCCGAAAAATCCGGCCCCGCCAGCACGAAGAGATGCAGCGGGTTGTCGTAGAGATATTCGCAGCTCAAGAGCAGATTGCGCACCACGATGCCCAGCGGCGGCGGCTTGATGCCAAGCGCCATTTCCACCGACAGCGCAGAGGCGGTCGAATGCACGCCGCCGCAGACGCCACAGGCGCGGGACGAGATGAAGGCCGCATCACGGGGGTCGCGGCCGCGCAGGATCACCTCGTAGCCGCGAAACAGCGTCGCCATCGAATTGGTGTCGCGCACCCGGCCCTGCTCCAGATCCACGGTCGAATGGAAGGCCAGCGCGCCGGCCACCCGCGTCACCGGATCGTAATCGACATCGACAAGCTGGCCGTTCTTGTTGGCCAGCTCCTTCAGCTTGGCGTCGCGTTCCTCTGGGGTGCGGGTCTGGTAGTCGTAGGGGTTCTTCACCCCTTGCTTCAGGAAGGCGTTGCCGTTTTCGTCGAACTCGACCGGCAGGTTCTCGAAACACATCGCAGGCTATTCCTTCTTCTCGGCGGTCATCCCGCGCGCGACGCCGACGATGGCGGCAAGGTTTCCGTTGGCGGCCAGCAGCGGTGGCGCCAGCGCCTCCAACCGTGCAGAAATGTCGTCCACCCGTCCGTTTAGCGGCGCGGTGTCGTCGCGGACCTTGATCAATCCGTCTGCCAGATTCTGGAGGTGATCCGCACCGCGTTTCAGCGCCACGAAGATGCCGATCAGATGATAGGCCACAACCAGGACGATCACCAAGGCCAGCACGACCGAAATCCCTGTCAGCACGGCGATCATGGCGACCTCCTGTGCTCTGCCCGCGCGACCAGAAGCCCGGCCACTGCCCCGGTCTTGGCTTCGATGGCCTCGGCCACGGGATGCATTGACGCCGCAGTCTCCAGGGTATCGTCCAGTGCCGGGATCGCGCCGGTATGGGTAGCGATCCTGCCGCCCGCCGTACTCATGTCGGCGAGGTATCCCTCGATCGCCCAGGCGGCGTTCAACGCGCGCCGCAGAAGGGTCACCGCCACCGGCACGATGACCAGGGCGATGATCAGCAGCGTCACGATCCAGATCACGATTGCCGCCAGTGGCATCACCTGTCCTCCTGTCTCGAGAGCGCTTCGTGCAGATCGCCCAACGTCGCGTCGACCGCCGTCAGCCCCGCCGCCACGTCGGCCAGCCCCTTGTTGACGGGCACGGCGGCGGCCGGCAGATGCGAGGTTTCGCGGTCGATGGCCCGCAACCCCAGCCGCAGTTTGGCGAGATAGCTGCTGCCTGTGCCGCCGATCTCTTCCAGCAGGCCGCTGATGCGCACCAGAGCAACGGCGACAACCGCCAGAAACAGCAGCGCGGCAAGCGCGGTCAGCGATGTGAGCAGGGTCGTCATGTGGCCCCCCTGTCCCCGGCGAGGATGCATTGCGGACAGCCCGGGCAGGTTTCGGCATGATCGCGAAGCGCCTCGGCCTCTTGCAGGATACCCTCTGCCCGGCCCCGGATTGCCTGCACTGCCTCGAGTGTCCGGTAGAGCAGCGCGATATGGATGGTGTTGTTGGCCACCTGCTGGCCACGGGTCCAGACCAGCGCGGCGCCGTCGCGGATGTCGCGGGCGGTGCCGACCACCAGCGCCAGCAGGATCGCCACGACAATCGTCACTGTCAGAGCCGCGCCGATCGCGATCCACCAGAGCGTGATGTGGTCCATGGCTTCCTCCTCAGGCCGCGTCTTCATTTTCAGCGTTGTGCGTGACCGCCTCGCGGATCGCGCGTGCGTTGGCCTCGATCGCGGCGGCGCCATCGAGAAGCGCGCCCGCGGTCCTGTTGATCTTCGCCACGCGCCAGACCGACCGCGTGTTGGCATCAATCTCGCCGACAATCTCCGCGGCGGCAGATGCAAGTCTGCGGATTCGCCGCGCCTGCCAAAGGATGGCCAGCAGCAGCACCGCCACCACGACGACAACCGCTGCCGCCACGCCGAAACCGAGAGCCCACCAGATGTTCATCGCGTCACCTCTCCACCTCGTGGTCATGCGGGGACTTGCGGATATAGGCATGGGAGGGGTTCTGGTAGGCGCGCTGCCGGCGCGAGCCCGCGGCCGAAAACCCCGTCCGCCGCCGCTTCAGGAATTCGTAGACGCCGCCCACCATCCGCTCGGCGGGATTGAGGCCGCCGTCCACTTTGGCCCAGCCACTGGGCACCGCGTTGTCGCGTTTCCACCGGCGGGTCCGGTTGCGGCTCTTTAGCGTGAACTGGCGCAGGTAGTCGACAAAACTGCCGGTCGTCCGGCTGAGCGTGGTCGACATCAGTGAGCCCGGAGGGCGTTTGTAAAAAGGCGCGAAGGCATCGGGAAACCCGGGCATGGTGCAGCCGATGCAGATGCCGCCGGTGTTCATGCAGCCCCCCATGTGGCCATTGGCACCGCGCGACACGATATTGCATTGCACCACCGGCCCCCAGCAGCCCAATTCAACCAGGCATTTGCGCTCGCCGTAGCTTTCGGCGAACTTTCCCTCTTCGTAATTGCCCGCCAGCACGCAACGGCGATGCACCGTCTCGCCGAACAGCCAGGCCGGCCGGCCCAACTCGTCGAACTCGGGCAGCGGCCCGAATCCGGCCAGGAACATCAGCACCGCGGCGATGGTTTCGGTGGTATTGTCGCCGACAGGGGCGCATCCGGGAATGTTGATCGGCGGCAGACCCAGCGCGCTGAGATACTCCTCGCCGAGAAAGTCCATCACCGACATCGCGCCCGTGACGTTGCCGATTGCCGCGGGGATGCCGCCCCAGGTCGCGCAGGTGCCCACCGCGATCACCGCCGCCGCGCCGGGGGCGAGATCGTGCAGCCATTGCGCCGTGGGAATGGGCTGTTTGCCGGCACCTTCGCGCTCGTCGGCGCCCATGGCCGACCAGTAGCCGCCGAATTCGCCGGCAATGCGCTCGTCGGGCACCGAACCTTCGAACAGCACCACATAGGGCGCGCCCAGCTTGCCGGCCTTGGCGGCATGGTGCGCCTGCATGAAATCCTTGCCGGCGGTGACGGAAAGCACCGGGTGATGCAGCACGATCCGCGGCAATCCCGGCAGGCGCGCGTTCAAGAGTTGTTCGACCGAAGGATTCTGCGCCCCGGCGGCCGAGATCGTGCAGCCATCGCAACTCATCCCGGCGAGCCAGAAGGCATGAACCTCATCGAGCGGCCCTTCATCCAGCGTGAAGGTCGGGCGATAGGCCTCTTGACGTGTGGTTTCGGCGGTCTCGGTCATCCATCTGGTCTCCCGATTCAGCCCATGCTAGCAGATTGCCCCAAGGGAAAGGTCAAGGAGATTCCGTCGCCGGTTACCGATTTCTGCTGTTCTTACAATCACAAGGCGCGAGAAGCGCGGCGCAGATGCAATCGCCGTCACGCTCGCGCGGGGTGCCGATCAATGCGTCGAAACGGGCCCGCAATTCGTCATGCTCGCCCTGCAATCGCGCGATACTCAACTCGCGATCCCGGATCTGTTCGTCCAGCCGTCCGAGCAGCCGCTGGCGCAGGCTGCTCCCGTCATCGGCGGTCAGCAGGTCACCGATCTCATCCAGAGACAGGCCGAGCTTGCGCAGATTCACGATCAATTGCGCGCGGCGCGCGGCGCTCGGACCAAAGAACCGATAGCCGTTCAACGCGCGCTCGGGCGGGTGTATCAGCCCGATCTTCTCGTAGTGGCGAAGCGTCTTGGGTGTCACCCCCAGAAGCTCGGCCAGTTCGCCAATCAGCATCCGTGCCTCAAGCGTTCCTCGTTGCGTCGGCCCCGGCCCCCGGCGCTGCGTGAGCGATCCGCGCGATGGCATCGATCCCGCCGGCAATGTCGCGGATCGCGGCGACACCCGGAGCCCCGGCCGCATGGTCAATCGGGGCGCTTCCCTGGCGTTCAGCCTCCATCATTGCCTCGTCGTAGGGAACGGTGCCGATGATCTCCATCCCATGCTTGTCGCAGAACGCCCGGATCGCGCTCATGTCGTCGTCGGAACGCACCTTGTTGGCAACAACCTTGACATGCGCGATGCCCAGCTCGACCGCCAGTTCGCAGGTCCGCATCGCCGCTTCGAGCGAACGGTAATAGGGTTCGGCCACCACCAGCATCATGTCGACATGCCGCGCGGTGCCGCGCTTGAGATGTTCCAGCCCCGCTTCCATGTCGGTGATCGTGTGCTCGCCAATCGATGTCAGTTCGGCGATCAGCCCGCGCACTGCCCGATGCGAGGCACACATGCAGCCCGAGCCGGCGCTGCCATGAGCCGGCTTGCCCATCACGATCAGATCGAGGTTGCTGGCCGCCGGGATGGCGTATCGCGCCATGATATCCTCGCGCGGGATCGCCGGCTCCATCATGATGACGCCATCAACCTCGGGCCCGCGGCGCATGACGTTGGCGGGAATATACCCGATGCGATCCGCCTCGTCGGGCGTCATCCCCAGCACCAGCGCCAGGTTGGGATTGGGATCGCCGTCGATGGCGAGAATCTTCCGTCCCTCTCCGGCAAAAATTCGTGCCAACGTTCCGGCGATGGTCGTCTTGCCCGACCCGCCCTTTCCGACCGTCGCGATCTTCATCCTCGCCTCCCGTCAAAAAACCAACGCGAAAATAGTAGCTTACCCAAGGTAATCGTGCAATGACACGCATTCATTGCCCCAAGGGAAAGGTTAGTCGTGCCGACCGACAGCTTTCGGAAACCCGCTGGGCATCGAAGACTTCGGTGATCTTTTGGCCGACGGGGTGCGGGTTGTCGTGACCGGTGATGCGGACGCATGGATCACCTGGCCCAACCGGCCGATCACCAAAGACGGTCTCGACATGATCGAACTGGCCGAGGATCGGGTAGTCTATCGCGACATCAACGTGGTGCTGTCGTCGGATGCCGACCCCGAAGCGAAAGCCTTCCTCGACTTCCTCGTGACGGAGGAGGCGCGGGAAATCCTGGCGACCGAGGGCTGGCAGCGATAATTTTTGGCGCGCCCGGGAATAATTCCGGAGCGCCACACGTCTCTTTGTTGAATGACGGTGTGCGACTGTGCACCGCTCTAGCAGCCAAGGGAGGAGACTATGGCGCTCGACGAGGACAAGAAACGCTCGGTTCAGGAGTTTTTCGCAGATGATCCGGAGAAAGCGGACAAGGAATTTTTCGGACGGGTCGCAAACCCCGACCGGCGCGGTTTCCTGAAACGCACCGGCTTGGCGACGATGGCCGCGATGGTTGGCACATCGATCCCGTTCCACCGCAACATGCCGATTGGCTTTGTACCCGCTGCAATGGCGCAGGAAAACGTGCTGTTCGGCAAAGACGGGCTGACCCTGCTCAACGACCGCCCGGTCAATGCCGAGACGCCGCCCGAGCTTCTGGACGATGCAATCACGCCGACCAGCAGGCATTTCATCCGCAACAACGGCATCCCGCCTGAAGACGTGGACCCGTCCACCTGGACGCTGACCATCGACGGGTTCGTCGACAACCCGATGGAACTGACCATCGCCGATCTGCGCGAGCAGTTCGAGGTTGTGACCATGGCGCTCACGCTGGAATGCGGTGGCAACGGGCGCGGTTTCTTCAACCCGCCCGCCAAGGGCAACCAGTGGACCTATGGCGCGGTAGCCTGTTCGGAATGGACGGGCGTTCGCCTCAAGGACGTGCTGGAAAAGGCGGGGGTGCAGTCCAACGTCGTCTACACGGCGCATTACGGGGCCGACGGACACCTGTCGGGCGATCCCGACAAGCTGCCGATTTCGCGCGGCGTGCCAATCGAAAAGGCGATGACGGACAACATCCTGATCGCCTTCGAAATGAACGGCGAGGCGCTACATCCGATGAACGGCGCCCCCTTGCGCCTTGTTGTGCCCGGTTGGCCGGCCTCGACCGCGCAAAAGTGGCTGACACGGATCGAGCTGCGCGACCAGGTGCATGACGGCCCGAAGATGACCGGCACGTCTTATCGCGTGCCCGCCTATCCCGTGGCACCGGGACAGGATGTGCCGGACGAGGATTTCGTCATCATCGAACGGATGCCGGTCAAGTCGCTCGTGACCTTCCCCGCCAACGGCGCCGACACCGGTATGGGCACGCAGGTGCGCGGCCACGCCTGGTCCGGCGACCGGTCGATCGACAAGGTCGAGATCTCGACCGATTTCGGGTCAACCTGGAGGGACGCCGAACTGGACGCACCGGTCAATGACGGTGCTTGGCAGAACTGGCGGGCCGACGTGACCTTCCCCCAGGCCGGCTACTACGAGGTTTGGGCCCGCGCCACCGACAGCGAGGGCGTCATGCAGCCCTTTGCCATCGACTGGAACCCGAAAGGCTATCTGAACAACACCATGCACCGCGTGGGTGTTCGCGCAAGCTAACCAATACCGGGGCGGCCTGGAGCCGCCCCTCAACACTTCCGGACTGGAGTTACCTCATGTGCTTCGCAACTCTGCGAAATCTCTCTCTTATTGCACTCGGCTTCGGCCTTGCCTCGCCCGCCTTGGCGGATCTTGACGCGGCCCTCGCGGCAGCCGATGCGTCCAAGGGAGAACGCGTCTTCAAGAAATGCGCCGCCTGCCACACTGTCGAACAAGGCGACAAGAACAAAGTCGGCCCCAACCTTTATGGTATCGTAGGCGGGCCGGTCGCCGCGGTTGACGGCTTCAAGTATTCGAACGCCCTGACCGAATACGGTGGCGAATGGACTCCTGAACGTCTTGATGCGTTCCTCACCAAGCCCCGGGCCGAGGTCAAGGGCACCAAGATGAGCTTTGCCGGGCTCAAGAAAGAGGAAGACCGCGCGAACCTGATTGCCTATCTGAACACCTTCTCCGACAACCCGCTTGCGTTCGGCGCGACCGAGGCCGCCGCACCGGCGACAGACAGCGCTGCCGAGGAGTACGAATTCGGCATCCTGTTCGATGCACCGGGCGTAGAGGCCACGTATTACGCCTGCACCGCCTGCCATTCCGAGATGATCGTCGCCCAGCAGGGCCTGACCCGCGACGAGTGGGACGAGATGTTCGAGTGGATGGTCGAAGAACAGGGTATGTCCGAAATCGAAGAGCCCGACAGGACCGAGATTCTCGACTACCTGGCGGCCCACTACAACACCGACCGTCCAAACTTTCCTCGCCCCCTCGGGAATTAAGCTGCTCCGGTCGGGAATGGGCCGATTTGTCCCGGCCCATCACCTGGCTCGTCCGCTTCACTGAGGAGCCTTTGACGTCGTGTTGGGACGGGCGGCAATCCTTTACGCCTCCGTCCGGCCATGGCCGATCGTCGGGATACATCGCGATCATGACTTTCGGGTATCGGTGGAGGTTTCCTGCTCAGCCCACTCTTTGTGATCGCAGGCTGGACGGAGGCAAGACGGACGGCCGGCATCGCCGCCGTCTTCGTCTTGTTCATCCGCGGGCAACCTCGCCAAACTGAGCAGCGTCCCGGCACATTTTGAGGTGCCCCTAGCACTACAGTTGCATATTTGATCGGGCTTTTCGGTGGGCGATGGCGGCGGCGACTTGGTGCCCCCTTCGCCATCGTGACCAATCCCAGATGAAGGTGGCGGTGTGGACCGGGCGATGCAGCAGTCGCGTGCAGAGGCGACGGATTTCCGGCGTGGTCAGGGTTTGCCGGAGGCGCGCGATCATGCAGCCGGGCGTTTCGGACTCGTTTCGTTCTGTTTCCCATAGGCCGCGCGGCGCTGGTCGGCGCCGATCCGGGCGAGAAACGCGGCGGCGGCCATCACCAGACTCATGTGCCGATGCCAGCCGTGCCAGGACCGCGCTTCGCAGTGGTCAAGACCCAGGTCGTCCTTGGCACGGAGAAAACATTCCTCGATGGCCCAGCGCAGCCCGGCCGCCGCAGCGAGGTCTTCCAGCGTGGCGTCAGAAGGCGCGTAGGCGAAGTAATAGGCGATGGCGCCGGGATCACGCAGACTCCGCCGCGCCAGCAACCAGCGGGAAAATCCCTGTCCGGCCTGATACTTGAGAGGCAGGCGCGCCCAGTGATAGAGCCGAGGCCCCTTGGCGCCTTCGCCGGCGCTGAGCGGCGTCCAGGTCTCGGCAGGCAGGTCGGCGATCATCGTCCGAGGGTCGGTCTGCACCAGCGACCAGTCTTCCAGGAACCGCAGCGTGTGATTGGAGCGTACCGCCAGCACATAGGCTTGGCCGCGGGCTTCAAGCATGCGCCGGAAGCTGTGATCGGAGCCGTAGACCGCGTCGGCGAGCACGAAGGCGCAAGGCGTGCCCTCGTCCAGCAGGCGCGCGATCATCTCGCAGGCCATCGCAGGCTTGGTGGCAAAGGCCATCTCATCAGGCACCTGCGCGCTATCGCGGCGCGCCGGATCGCCGGCCCAGGATTTCGGCAGATAGAGTTGCCGGTCGATCAGCGCCTGGCCCCAGCGGCT
>Ga0208059_1000089_pt1 | contig 32645 bp, 24 predicted proteins | sample DeeseametaMP0959_FD_184199 | JGI IMG/M metagenome (GOLD analysis project Ga0208059, IMG submission 184199) | Marine microbial communities from the Deep Indian Ocean - MP0959 (SPAdes) | ecosystem: Environmental > Aquatic > Marine > Oceanic | place: East of Madagascar, South Indian Ocean...
CTTCCCGTTTGAACATAATTTGCCATTTTTCCTATTTTAGTAACATTTTGAAAAAAATGAATTTTATCGAGTTTATGAAGCTCTCTTGTGTAAACTTTGCAGGCAATGTGTAATATTTTCATTAAACTGGTCTGCATCTTGCTGAACAGGTGACAATAAACGCTGTTTTTTATCGATGCGAAGATTTCAGATGGCTCATCTATCTCAACATTAAATACTTCTTAAAAAAAAGGATCGAGTAAATAGGCCATACTGTCACATGTTATTAAAATATAGAAATTATAATCGACCACGCTTTGCAATATCACGTGCTTCTCGATAACAAGGGGAGACCAGTGCTTATTGGCATAGTTGAATCGCGAGTTTTGTGTCTACCGCTTTTTAGATAAATTTAATCATACTTAAGGTTAGTTTACGCTAACCTGTCTAGAAGCGTGATAAAGAACGTGGCAATATCAAATGCTGAATAAAAAATAAAATAAATACAAACGTGCAAATTGCGAATCAGAAAATGTCAATTGGGTTAATAAACCCGAAAAATCCCGTAAATGTTGCTTCTATACTGCGAGCTGCAGGTTGTTATGGTGTGGCCAGCGTTTTTTATACTGGTCAGCGCTATCGATTTGCTAAAGATTTTAATGCGGATACGAAAGCGTTTCATAAAGTCATTCCGACCATTGGGGTCGACGACTTAAAAGAAGTAGTGCCTGAAGGTGCGTCAGTCGTAGCGGTTGAACTGGTAGAGGGTGCTACACCACTACCTTTGTTTGAGCACCCGAGCAATGCGTTTTACTTGCTAGGTCCTGAAGATGGCAGTATTGGCGAAGACGTTTTGTCTTGGTGCGATCATGTTGTCTACGTTCCTACTTTTTCATGCATGAATTTAGCGGCCACAGCAAATGTGTTGCTGTATGACCGTCTGTCAAAGTCTGATTACGTAAGTGGGGATGCACTTATCAGACAAAGTAGAGATACGAATAACAAATCTAAGATTAAATAGTAATTAAATAACTAAGGCTGTCGTTGCGAACAGGAAGTTACCCACAAGCCTAATAATAAATTAAATCAGGGGAGCTTTGCGTTGAAGATGAGAACAATGAACGCAGTTCGAGCGTTTAATGGCGCCGTGTCTAACAAACTGAGTCGACTACCACAAACATTTTCTAGGGTACTCCCTAGTCGTTTCTCACTCGAAGAGAGTATTTCTAATTTCTTCTTTAGTCGTTACGAACTTGTGATTGCTAACGAAGAAAGTGAAAAGCAGGTGAGTTATAAAACGCGACACAAAGTGTATTGTGAAGAAATGAACTTCGAGCAGAAAAATGCCACTGCATTAGAAAAAGACAAGTTTGATGATCGCGCGATCAATTGCTACATCAAGCATTTGCCAACAGGAGAGTGTGCAGGCACGATAAGGTTGGTCTTGCCAACTGAAGCTGGCTTGGCACTTCCATTAGAAGAAAAGTGTGCGGAAGTAATTGGCGATGGTGCATTGCTACCTTCAAACTTGTCTCCACAAAGCGTCTGTGAAATCTCTCGCCTTGCAATACCGAGAGAATTTAGAGTGCGACAGTTACGCTCTAAAATCCTACCCTCTGAAAAAATTGAAAAAGTTAAACAAAAGAAAAATGTTCCATTTAACGTTGAGCATTTTCCTTATCTTTCAATTGCGCTGTACTTAATGGCAACGAGTGTGTGCCTTCATTTAAACGTTAAGCATGCCTATGTGCTAATGGAGCCTAAGTTAGCAAGAAGAATGAAGGCATTCGGTATTCATTTTAATCCAGTAGGTGAAGCTATTGAATTCAATGGCAAACGTATGCCATATAGATTGTCACCGCACGTACTGCTTGATGATTTAGCAAAACCACTAAAAGGTTTTCACAGAAAGATTCATTCAGAACTAAATAGTGCGTTACAAGCTATTGGCGATGTGGCCGTTCCCACCATTGAGCACACTCGAAAGCCGCTTCGCATAGCCCATGCAGCATGACACCATGCTATCTGGAATACTAAGCCGCCTCGTCAGGCGGTTTTTTTATGTTTGAATACGTATGCATGTTTTTTAACATCCAGTTAACGCGTATCCTGTTGGCATAATTTACGTTTATCACAATGATTACCATGCCAAATTTCCAATTTCGTTTTTGTCTTAAACCCTTGTCAATTGCTATGCTGTCAATTGGATTAACAGCGTGTACAGGGCCGACCTCTCCAGTGAATAATCAAAAACCGGTGATCAAAGACGCTAGTCTGAAACCATTTGGTCAAAGCGGCGAAAGTTCGACGCTAAACGATTCGGCTGAAAGGCAAGGTAAACCTGTTGTTTATCAAGTTTTTACTCGCTTGTTTGGAAACACGAATACAAATAACCAGCCTTGGGGCACAATTGAGCACAATGGGGTAGGTAAGTTTAGTGATTTTACTCCCGAAGCGCTAAAGGCCATAAAATCTTTGGGAACCAGTCATATCTGGTATACCGGTGTGCCGCACCATGCGGTGATTAATGACTACACTGATTTTGGTATTTCAAACGACGACCCAGATGTAGTGAAAGGCAGAGCGGGCTCTCCCTACGCAGTTAAAGATTACTACAACGTTAATCCAGACCTAGCCGATGATCCAGCCAAGCGTTTAGAAGAATTTGAAGCGCTAATTGCCAGGACTCACGCAGCGGGAATGAAGGTTATTATCGATATTGTGCCTAATCATGTCGCCCGTGATTACCATTCACTTTCTGCACCTGAAGGTGTAAGTGATTTCGGCGCGCACGACGACACGTCTGTTGAATACGCCCGTGATAACAACTTTTACTATGTAGTAGGTGAAGCGTTTCAAGTGCCCACAGCTGATAACTATCAACCTCTAGGTGGTGAAAAGCATCCACTATCTGACGGTAAGTTCGAAGAGTTTCCAGCAAAATGGACAGGCAACGGTGCTAGAGCTTCGAAACCGGATATAAACGACTGGTACGAGACCGTAAAAGTGAACTATGGCGTGAAGCCTGACGGCACTTACGACTTTCCAGTTTTACCTGAAGAGTACAGTGATAAGTCTTTTGAAGAACATGCCGCATTTTGGCAAGGAAAAGACGTACCAGATTCGTGGTATAAATTCAGAGATATTGCACATTATTGGATAGATAAAGGTGTCGACGGTTTCCGCTACGATATGGCCGAAATGGTGCCTGTTGAGTTTTGGTCGTTTCTAAATAGCAGTATTAAACAAAAGGCACCTAATGCGTTCTTGCTAGCGGAAGTTTATCAACCAGATAAGTATCGCGAGTATATCCACCAAGGCAAAATGGACTACCTTTACGACAAGGTGGGTTTCTACGACACATTAAAAACGATTATGCAGGGGAGTGGAGAAGTAAGCAAACTGGTTACTATTCATGATGAAATCAATGATATCGCCCCGCATATGCTTCATTTTTTAGAAAATCACGACGAACAACGTATAGCCAGCCCCGACTTTGCCGGTAGTGCCCAGAAAGGTAAACCCGCGCTTGCAGTGAGTGCGCTTATTAGCAGTTCGCCTACGCTGTTGTACTTTGGTCAAGATGTGGGTGAAGACGGTAGCGAGGAGACTGGTTTTGGAGATCCAACACGTACGTCAATTTTCGATTATGTAGGTGTTCCTGCCCATCAGCGTTTTATGAACGACGGTAAGTTTGATGCAGGGAAATCTACCGAAGATGAAAAAGCACTTCACCAATTTTACCAAGACGTGATGGCTATTGCTGCCACAAACCCTGCAGTTACAGGTGAATATCAAAGCCTACACGCGCTCAATCTTGATGTGAAAGATTCAGCCTATACTGAGCAGCAATTTGCTTTTGTGCGCGCGCAAGGTGAGCACGGATTTGTGGTTGTGGCTAATTTTAACGATAAGCCTACAGGTGCAATGAAGCTTGTTGTTCCTTCAAATGTTTTTGGTGAAGATAGCGATCGGATCACGCTAGCGCCTATGCTTTCTCATGAAGGCATAACACTAGAAAAAGAGGGCATTTACTACAACGCTTCGTTCTCATTGGAAGGGCTTGAGACTAAAGTATTCGCCTTCTAATTAGGTTTTATCACATGCTGCTGAGTTAACGCGAAACACCATGTTTTTTTACATGGTGTTTCGTGAATACGTATGCAGAGCATTGGTCAGATCGGACGGGCAAGGTAGTATCTCATCACCATCTTGTACTTAACGTATTTTTAACATGGGGTTGATGTGCCAAAACGTAATCGTGTAACTAATGACAGTGGTCATAAAAAAATCCAAAAGCGCGCAATTCCGCTTCTCCTCAGCTGTATCACTACATTTCCTTTGTTCTCAGTTCAATCATCTGCAAACAGTGGCATTGATGTTTACCCGCCGAATTGGTGGGTTGGTATGCAAAACAGTAATGTAGAATTGATGCTTTATGGTGATGATGTTGCCGATGACACTGTTTCAATAGCGAAAGGCGATGTAAGCGTTAAGCATAGCCAAGCCCTTGATAGTGAAAACTATCTATTCGTAACGCTAGACACGTCGAATGTTAGTGCCCAAGAACTGGTTATCAGGCTTACTGACAGCGATGGTACGACCCGTGATTTCACTTACACGTTAGAAAAAAGAGCACAAGGCTCAGCGTCGCGCGAAGGCTTTGGGCCTCAAGATGCTATTTATCTTATTGCCCCCGACAGATATGCCAATGGTAATGTGGAAAATGATAATGTTAAGGGTTATGGCGATCCCGCAGACCGTTCATTCAAAGGTGGTCGCCACGGTGGTGACATTCAAGGTATTGTTGATAACCTCAACTACATTCAGGATATGGGCTTTACTCAAATATGGACAATGCCCATGCTCGAAAATGCCATGGATAAATACAGTTATCATGGCTATTCCACCACGGACTACTACAAAATAGACCCTAGATTTGGTTCCAATGACGATTTTATTGCGTTAAGTACTGAAGCTAAATCAAAGGGTCTTGGCATTATAATGGATATGGTACTTAACCATATAGGCAGTAATCATTTATGGATGAAAGATACGCCGTCACACGACTGGATCAATAACAACGGTAAATTTGTAGGGACAACCCACAAGCGTGAAGCTCTTCACGACCCTCACGCCATAGCAAGCGATATAAAAGGGTTTAGCGATGGTTGGTTTGTGCCAACCATGCCGGACTTAAATCAGCGCAATCCGCATTTAGCGAACTACCTTATTCAAAACGCGATTTGGTGGGTTGAAAGCGCTGGGCTAAGTGGAATACGTGTGGATACGTACTCCTATCCTGATAAGGCGTTTTTGAGCCAATGGACAAACCGCATAATGGACGAGTACCCGAATTTCAATATAGTAGGGGAAGAGTGGTCAGTTAACCCCGCAATCACGGCATATTGGCAGGCGGGTAGCCACCGCCACGATGATTACGATAGCGCTCTACCATCGGTTATGGATTTCCCGCTTCAAGCCGCAGTCGTTGAAGCGTTGAGCAATGACGAAAGCTGGAATTCTGGCTTCATCTCTGTATACGAAACCTTAGCTACTGACTTTTTGTATGGCGACCCGAATAATTTGGTCATCTTTCCTGATAACCACGATATGAGCCGCATTTTTACTCAGCTCGGTCATGATAAAGACAAATGGAATATGGCTATGACGCTATTGCTCACTACGCGCGGTATTCCACAAGTTTTTTACGGTACAGAAATTTTAATGGGTAACGAAGGCAGTGAAGACCACGGTATTATTCGTTCTGACTTTCCAGGCGGGTGGCCTTCGGACAATGACAAAAACGCTTTTACCGGGCACGGTTTAACGGATGATGAGCGTTGGGCACAGCAGCGTGTGAAGGGCTTACTTCAACTGCGTAAATCACACCCTTTGCAGTTTAGAGGCCTGTTGAAGCATTTTGCACCGGAGAATGGGGTTTATACCTATATTCGAGAGGCAAATGTCGATTCAGCCAGTGGTGCTGATAAATCAAATACTAATCAGTCTGATAAAATATTGGTCATCTTAAATAAAAAGCCAGTGGACCTGCCTCTAAACAAGTATGCAGAGGTGCTAAGCACACACCAGACATTAACACGTGTTAGCGATGGGATATCTTTTAAGACGACGGATACCTTAAGCTTACCAGCAATGTCTGCTAGTGTTTTCATTGTGCAGTAATCGTATTAACTATAGTAAAACAATAAATAGAGCAAAGTATGCAAGCAACTCAACCACGCCTTTCTTTCTGGCAAATATGGAACGTCAGCTTTGGCTTTCTAGGTGTTCAATTCGGTTTTGCACTGCAAAACGCAAACGTAAGTCGTATCCTTTCAGACTTAGGGGCAGACCTTCACTCGCTATCACTATTTTGGCTCGTCGCGCCAATCATGGGGTTAATCGTTCAACCAATTGTTGGCTCAGCATCTGATAGAACGTGGAATCGATTAGGTCGACGCCGCCCGTTCATCCTTGCTGGTGCAATCGCCGCAGTATTGGGTATGATTTTACTGCCTAATGCGCCGATATTTGTTGCCTTCTTGGCACCTATGGTAATGGGCGCGTTAATGGTTGCACTTATGGACGCGTCGTTTAACGTATGTTTTCAGCCGTTTCGCTCATTGGTGTCAGACATGGTACCGCCGTCACAACGCAATGTTGGCTATTCGATTCAGTCATTACTGATTAATATAGGCGCAGTTATCGGCTCAATACTGCCATTTGTACTTACCAATGTTATTGGCCTTGAAAATACGGCACAAATGGGTGAGGTTGCACCTTCTGTTGTTTGGGCTTTCTACATTGGCGCTACAGTACTGCTTGGTACGGTCATTTGGACGGTAGTTCGTACCAAAGAATACGCACCAGATGAATACAACCGCTATAAAGGGCTTACCGAAGAGCAGCCTGCAACTGAAAAAGCGCCTAAAGCACCGCTAGGACAACGCTTAAGTGAGTTTTTCACGTTAGTAAAAGATATGCCAAAGACGATGAAACAACTTGCTGTCGTGCAGTTTTTCTCGTGGTTTGCGCTCTTTATTATGTGGGTATACACCACACCTGCTATTACGCAGCATATATGGAATGTAGATAAGCAGTGGTTTGACCCAGCTTATATTGCTGCAGCCCCGATGGTGCCTGAAACCATCATCATGGCCAAGGGAGCCGCTGGTGATTGGGTAGGGATTCTATTTGCTGCGTATTCGGTATTTGCTGCTATTTTTTCTATTTTCTTAGCAAAACTCGCTGACAAGTTTGGTCGCAAAACGGTTTACGCTTCGTCTTTAGCGCTAGGTGGCCTGAGCTACGTAAGCTTCTTGTTATTCCAAGACCTGACGATGATCAACGTAAACTTAGTGATTACTGAAGTAACAGTACCTTTGGGCGCAGTGAAGCTGTTAATCCCTATGGTAGGCGTAGGTATAGCGTGGGCTGCCATTCTTGCTATGCCTTACGCTATGTTAGCTGGTGCGTTACCTGCAAATAAAACGGGTGTTTATATGGGTATCTTCAACTTTACCGTTGCCGCCCCTCAAATTGTTTCGGGCCTAACTGCTGGCTGGATTCTAAGTTCTGTTTTCGACAACGACGCAAAGTACATTATCGTTGTTGCCGGAGTTTCTATGTTAATTGGTGCGGTTTCAGTTTTCTTCGTGAACGAGGCCGATAAGCAAGAAATTGAAGAAGCGCAGGGAGCTTAATATGTCATTTAATCGTACAACAATCGCATTAACGTTAGCTGGTTTATTTTGCTCAGCCTGCTCGAGTACATCTGTTCCTTCATCTAACGATATACAAGAAAACAGCCACGCTATCGTGGGTACCACTACGCCATTTGCTAGCGAAGCGGTGTACTTTGTTGTAACAGATCGTTTTGTAGACGGCGACCCTTCGAACAATCATGAAGAGCAGGGAGGCGATCACCCTACGTGGCAACTGCCCTTAGAAGGTCCTGAAGGTAAGAAAGCCTATGTGGGTTACATGGGCGGTGATTTACAGGGTATCTTAAACAACGCCGATTATATTAAAGAAATGGGGTTCACGGCAGTATGGATGACGCCTGTCCACGATAACCCGGACTATGCGTTTAATGGCGATGAACCCATTACTTATGGCGGTGCCTTTAAAGACGGTGGTAAAACGGGTTATCACGGCTATTGGGCAACGAATTTCTATAAAGCTGACGAGCATTTGGTTAGCGCCAATTTAAGCGTTAGTGACTATACGGCGAAAATGCGTCAGCATGGCCTTAAGTCCGTGTTTGATATTGTGGCAAATCATGGCACACCAAGCTTCACCATGGAAAAGGACTTACCCGGCTACGGGGAAATATATGACAGTGATGGAAATCTGGTTGCTGATCATCAAAACTTGGCACCTGAAGAGCTTGACCCTGAAAACAACCCGCTTCATAGCTTTTTTCACAACTATCCAGATTTAGTAAAGCTTTCTAATCTAGATGACGAAAACCCCGCCGTACGCGATTATCTCATCAACAGCTATTTGTATTGGATTTCTCAAGGTGCTGATGCATTTAGAATAGATACAATCAGGCATGTGCCTCATGCGTTTTGGCGTGAAGCGTCAGATCGTATACGCGAGCAAAACCCTGACTTTTTTATGTTTGGCGAAGCATTTGACTATGAGGCGAACAACATTGCCCAACATACGTTACCGAAAAATGGGGGCGTCAGTGTATTAGACTTTCCTATGCAAAAGGCCATGGTGAGTGTATTTGAAAAGCCGCTAGAGAGTGATTTTGCTGACTTAGAAACGGTGCTTCATCTTACGCACGGGCCATATAACAATCCATATGAATTAACTACGTTCTACGATAACCACGATATGGCGCGCATTAATGCCACTGATGAAGGCTTTATTAATGCGCATAATTGGTTGTTTACAGTAAGAGGCATTCCGGTTGTATACATGGGATCTGAAATTGGCTTCATGCGCGGTACGGCGGAACATGCCGGCAATCGTAACTATGTTGGCCAAGAGCGCCTAGACCAAGCCAAGACACATCCTATTCAACAGGCGCTAACAAAGATTGCCAATGTGCGTAAAAACACGGTAGCACTGCAGCGCGGTGTTCAAGTCAACGTTGAACTTGACGGTCATCAAGCGGCGTTTTATCGCGTTGTTGATACTGCAGAAACACAGCAGACTGCACTTGTATTGCTTAATAAGGGTAATGCCGCACAATCTTTTGAGGTTAGTGACTTTATGCAATCGGGCGACTGGACGGAACAATTATCTGGAGAAACGCAAACGGTAGAACTAGGTGATGCGTTAACCGCAACGGTTAAGCCCAATGGCGTTCAGGTATGGGTGCGCGAGGGTCAAGTAAGTAACAGTGCATTACTTGCTCAAATTAAGCATCAGTTGGCCCGCCAATAAAACGTGTTTAGCGCACAATAAAAAAGCCCCGTGGTTGTTTAACGCCCGGGGCTTTTTGTTAATCAGTGATTGCTTAATTTCTAGTGTGTAATTTGCGCACGCTTACTCACTGCCACATGACTGCCTAATAATAATATCCGCAGGCATTAAATAATCCTGAACGTCTTCGTTGTTAATGGCTTTTAATAAGGTGTTTACCAATAACTCGCCCGCCAGTTTGGTATTTTGCTGAACAGTGGTGAGCGAAGGCGTGGTGTAGGCTGAAACCGCAATATTGTCATAGCCAACCACGGCTACATCATCAGGCACATTTACTTTTGCCTGGCGCAGCGCTCTAAGCACGCCCATTGCAATAAGGTCTGATGCGCAGACAATTGCTTGGGGAAGTTCGCCACTTTGCAGCAATGATTTCACCGCTTCTGACCCCGCGTCCTCAGTCGAAATAGCATTGCGTTGAACACTTGACTGATCAAGCCCATGAGATTGAAGTGTTTCAAAATAACCGTTAAAACGCGCTTTGAATTCAGGGGCGTGATCGCCGTTGTCGCCAATAAACGCAAAGGAAGTTTTACCCAAGCCAATTAAATGTGACGTTATGCTTTGGCCACCTTGATAGTTATCACAACCGATACTAACCCCTGGGTGGGCTTCATCTGGCGCACCCCAACGAACAAAGTGGGTGCCCTGCGATTCAAGTTGCGCGACTTTGTTTTGGTAATCAGTATAGTCGCCATATCCTAATAGAATAATGCCGTCAGCCTTATTTGAGTCTTCATATTCTGCGTGCCAGTCATCATCTAAATTTTGGAAGGACACAAGCAGATCATAGTTTGCTTGCGCACACGCGCGGGTAATACTGCCGAGCATCGCTAGGAAGAACGGATTAATCATCGAATCATCGGACGTAGGATCTTCAAACAAGAGTAGGGCAATTGTGCTGCTCTTTTGCTTTCTCAAGTTACTTGCGTTTTTATCCACTTTGTAATTGAGTTCCCGGGCAATACGCTGAACGCGATCTCTAGTTTCTTGATTAACTAGCGGGCTATTATTTAACGCTCGCGAAACCGTCGACTGCGAAACACCTGCCAAGTGGGCAATGTCAAAAGAGGTTGCTTTTTCTTTCATAAACACCATGATTTGCTGCTACGACCTTGTTGTCGCGAATTTAGATTACCATATTTTTATAATGACGCGCGCATTTTGAGACGCAGTCGCTCAAATGCCACGCAAAGTTACGATTTCGTCAGTGCTTATTTATATTTTGGAAGTCATAACTGCATTTAGTTTTAGAAGGTATTTGCAGATCGCTCTTAATTCAATCACTTGTCAGGCTTCTTTGAATAAAACATGGTTGAAGTAATTGCGAGAGTGTTATACTCAGCGAGATTTTGAAATATTACGTGCATAAGGGGAACAAGCGAATGGCCGAGACTGAACACCGTCCGACCAATTTTATCCGTCAGATTATTGATAAAGACCTGTCTAGTGGTCTACATGACGCAATTAAAACACGGTTTCCACCAGAGCCGAATGGCTTCTTACACATTGGCCACGCCAAGTCTATCTGCTTGAATTTTGGTATTGCTCAAGACTACACAGGTACGTGCAATTTACGCTTTGACGATACCAACCCTGCAAAAGAAGACATTACCTTCGTTAATTCAATTAAGGAAGATGTGCAATGGCTTGGATTTACGTGGGACGGAGAAGCGCGCTATTCATCGAATTACTTTGACCAACTACACGCATACGCCGTTGAACTTATTGAAAAAGGCTTAGCCTATGTAGATTTTTCAGCGCAAGACGTTATGCGCGAAATGCGTGGCACACTTAAAGAGCCTGGTCAAAATAGCCCTTATCGCGATACAGACGTTGAAACTAACCTCAGTGAGTTTGCCAAAATGACGGCAGGCGAATATAAAGAAGGTGAGTGTAGTCTGCGTGCGAAAATTGATATGGCATCGCCATTTATGTGCATGCGTGACCCGGTAATTTATCGCGTTAAGCATGCTCACCATCATCAAACTGGTGATAAATGGTGCGTGTATCCAATGTACGATTTTACACATTGTATCTCAGACGCCATTGAGGGAATAACGCACTCCCTGTGTACACTAGAGTTCCAGGATAACCGTCGTCTTTATGATTGGGTTATCGAAAACATTTCTATCGACTGCACGCCAAGACAGTATGAATTCTCACGTCTTAATCTAGAATATACGGTATTAAGCAAGCGTCGTCTTATTCAGTTAGTCGACGAAAACCATGTACATGGCTGGGACGACCCTCGCATGCCTACCATTGCGGGTTTACGCCGTCGTGGCTACACACCGGGTTCAATCGTTGAGTTTTGTAAACGCATTGGTGTGACTAAGATGGACAACATGGTTGAAATGTCCATGCTAGAAGCGTGCATACGCGACGACCTAAATGCAAATGCTCCTCGCACAATGGCCGTACTAGATCCAATAAAGCTAGTTATCGAAAATTATGAGGAAGGCCAGACAGAAACGCTTGTTGCGCCCAATCATCCTAACGATGAAAGTATGGGGACGCGTAACATCGGCTTCAGTCGCGAAGTGTATATAGAAGCAGAAGACTTCCGAGAGTCGGCGAACAAGAAGTTTAAGCGCTTAGTGCTTGATAAAGAAGTTCGTCTTCGCAACGCCTACGTGGTTAAAGCTAATCGCGTTGAAAAAGATGAAAATGGTAATGTAACAACCGTTTTTTGTACTTATGACGCGGATACTCTAGGTAAAGATCCGGCTGATGGCCGCAAAGTTAAAGGTGTTATTCATTGGGTGGATGCAGCAACAGCACAGGCAGCAGAGTTTAGGCTTTACGACCGCTTGTTTAACGTGCCTAACCCAGCAGCGGAAGAAAACTTTACCGATGCGATTAACCCTGACTCGTTGGAAGTAAAACACGGTTGGGTAGAAGCCGGATTGGCAGACAATGTTCCTGAAGTAGGAGCATGGCAGTTTGAACGCACTGGCTACTTCTGTGTAGATAAAGACAGCACAGACGACAAGCCGGTCTTTAACCGCACTGTAGGTCTAAGAGATACATGGGCCAAAATGGGCGAGTAGGCACTGGCCTTTAGCCATTTATGCGCTGTAAATAAAAAACCGCCGAAATGAAGTGACCCCATTAAGTTGGACTCATTTCTAAGCGGCAACCAAGGCCTGATTTCGATATTGTATCGGACTCAGGCCTTTTAGTTTTAGCTTAATACGTTCGTTGTTGTAATAATCGATATATTCTTTGATGTTTTCAATAAGTTCATTTGCATCTTTGAACGTTTTATTGTGGTACATCTCAGTTTTTAATATGCCGAAGAAGTTCTCTGCAACAGCGTTATCTAAGCAATTTCCTTTTCTAGACATGCTTTGAAGTAGCCCATTCTGTTTCAAGTGATTTTGGTATTGTTTATTTTGATATTGCCATCCTTGGTCAGAGTGTATGAGTGGCTTTTCATGTGGTAATAGCTTACTAGTCGCGGCTTTAAGCATATCTGTAACTAAGGGTAACGTTACAGATGTCCGCACTTCATAGCTAATGACCTCTCGATTAAATAAATCTATTATCGGTGACAGATACACCTTCTGATTATTCACTTTAAACTCAGTTACATCAGTCACCCATTTTTGATTAGGCTGTTCTACAGTAAATTCACGATTCAATTTATTTTCTGCGATTCTGCCGATTTCACCTTTGTAAGACTTATAACGTTTAGGCCTGACTTTTGACTTCAAACCAAGTTCGCACATTAGGCGTTGTACACGCTTATGGTTAACCACTAAGCCCATCGCTCGTAAAGCGTAAGTCACTCTACGATAGCCATATCGCCCTTTATGTTTGTGATAGATATCACGGATTTTTACGCGTAAGTCAGTATTGGAACAAGGCTGACTCAGTGCATTACGATGGTAGTAATACACACTCTTGGGAAGCCCTGTAACTCTTAATAAATGTTGTAAGCTATATATTGCCTTGAGCTCTTCGACAACTATCGTTTTGTCTTTGCTTTTTTCTTTCTGGCTTGAGCCAAGGCTTCTAACTTTTTTAAGACAGCGTTCTCTGCACGTAAATAATCGAGTTCTTCTCTAAGCTCTTTTTCAGTCATCTCTGATGATGGTTTAGGAGTTGAAGAGTTATTAGTCACGCGGGGCTTACCTTTGTTTTTGGGGTTGAGACGGGATATGTCCTCGCGAGCATAAAGCTTTTGCCATTGAAATAAAATACCAGGGGATGATAAGTCGAAATAGGCGCTGGTATAACCCAATGACCAATTGTTCATTTCCATCGTCTTTAGCACATGGGTTTTGAACTCGCTAGAATAAGGTAGCTGCTTATGAATAAAGCTATTTGAGCCGTTTATTTGATAAACCTGAAACCAATAGCGAATAAGCCGAGCGCTTACTCTGTACTTTCTACCTAAAGCTTCAGAATTTTTCTCTTCGACTAGCTGAGCGAGCTTTATTTTAAACGCTCTATTGTGTTTTGACATAAAAAGACCCCCAATAATTGGAATGTCCAACTAATGGGGGTCACTTCATAAGTGCTGCTTAAGCGGTTTTTTTGTTTAACGGAACATTGCTTTCGTTAATTACTTTGGTTGGCAATCAAGTGACTGTCCGGTTGTTTCCTTGCTGTCTTCGCCCATAAGATAAAGATACGTAGGCATAATATCTTCAGGTGTTTTTAGTGTATCAGGGTTTTCTGCTGGAAACGCTTGAGCGCGCATTTGTGTGCGGGTACCACCTGGATTAATACAGTTAAAGCGCAGTGACTTATTTCGATATTCATCAGCAAGGGTTTGCATAACGCCTTCTGTTGCGAATTTTGATACGGCGTACGTTCCCCAAAATGCGCGACCTTTTCTGCCTACGCTAGAGGTGGTGAAAATTACCGATGCACTTTCTGCCTTCTCTAGAGCGGGAATAAGCGCTTGTGTCATGAAAACCATGCCATTTAGGTTAATTTGCATCACGTCTTGCCATTCTTGCGCATCAATATCTTTAAATGCACTTAGGTGGCCTAAAATACTCGCATTGTGAAGAACACCATCTAATCGGCCAAACTGGTCAATAATGGTTTGCGTCATTTGCTGATAATGAGAGGGCGTTGCGCCTTTGATATCTAAAGGAACAATGGCGGGTTCTTGACCACCTGCTGCGACAATGTCGTCGTACACAGCTTCAAGTTTAGACACGGTGCGGCCTAATAAAATACAAATAGCGCCATGTGCAGCATACGTTTTTGCGGCTTGTGCACCAATTCCATCGCCAGCCCCGGTGATAAGAATAACTTTATCGCGCAATAAATCCGCTGGTGCGTTGTAATCGTTCATCATTTTCCTTCAAAAGGTTCATTTATATCGCAATGATTGGGGCCTGTAGACCCAATTAAGAATCAAACCCCAGATCATACTCAGCCTGACTCACAAGTAAAACAATGAATGAAAATTTCTTCAAACGTAAAAAAAGTTAACAAAAGTAGTTAACAAAACTTTGCAAAGTTGCAACAAAGTCAATAAGATTGAGGAAGATACAACTGGTCTAACATGTTTAAAACTATCATCTACGCCTGTAAAGACAGGGTAGACCAAGCTACTTTTAATAGAGTTAAGTTTTAGACACAGAATAACAACAATGCTTGTAGGGAGTAGAGATGAGAAAACTCGTATTAAGTTCCAGTGTGGCCCTTGCGCTGGGTCTAGCAGGCTGTGGTGGCTCCGATGAAACCCTTTCCGACATTCAGGCCGAAACAGAAGTCCAAACACCATTTTCACGAATCGTTTTTGACCCAGCTAATGGGAACTTGAACATTCCAAACGACCTTCTGATGCTTCCAGGCGATGATGGTTTCTTTGATTACACACTGAATATTCCGGTCGATGACCCTACAGATTTTGCTGACCCGCAAAATGCACTCAACGTGTTAGACGGTTGGTCAACTCAACACCCGTTTGTAATTAATGTAGAAACACCTGCTGGCGCATCGCTTGATGCAAGTACATTATCTTCTGGCGTATTGCTTTTTGAAGCAACGTTAGGTCTTGACCAAAGTGATCCTGACTGTGCGCAGGTTACAACACCTTCTGCGGGTTGTAAGCTTGGCGATCAACTTACCTTTGGTGTTGATTACGTACTCAGCCTTGCTGATAGCAACACAATCACTTTTGTTCCTCTTAAGCCGCTAAAAGCAGCTCAGGGCTACATGTTAGTAATGACCACTGATTTGAAAGACTCTTCTGGCAAATCGGTTCAGGGCTCAACTACGTGGGACTCAGTAAGACAAGACATCGACACTAATCCTCTATCAAGTGCAGCACAGCTTCAATTACAAGGCTTAGTTAATTCGTTAGTTAATCCAGTGCTTGGTGCGGGTTTCGATCGTGAAGACATTACTTACGTGTCAGCTTTCACCACACAGTCTATTGCCAACTCGCTTGATACCATCAAGAAGGTCATGATTAGCCGTTTTGCACAACTGGCTGCTGGCGGTGACCCGTCCGCTCCAACTGCACTACCTGCAATCACGGTAAGCGATGTACCTGCAGCGCCTAATGTCATGGAAGCACTTGGTCTTGTAAACGCTACTGTTATAGCTGGCGCAGTAGAGCAGGGTAAACAAGGTCAACCTGATGATATTCAAGCAGCGATTGACGCTACTGATTTCAGCTTGTTAGAAACTTGTGCAGGACTTGCGGGTACGGCGTCTGGTCAACTTTCTGCTCAATGGGGTGCGCTGAACGAATTTGCTGTTGGTGTTTCTACGGGCATTTTAGCGCAAGCCGGTCCATTTTGTGCAGCTCAACGTTATGAAGGTAATATTGCATTGCCTTATTTCTTGGGTGTTCCAAGTGCAGAGAACCCGCTTGCGCCAGTTAATGATTTCTGGAAGGCAGCTTGTGACAGTGGTATTGTTTTAGCCGGTGCGCCACAAGAATTACTTGCAGACGCAGAACCTGGTCCTAATGCAGCAATGTGTTCTTCACTAGGCCTTGCTGACGTTCGTATTAACGGCGAAATGTTAGATAGCGCAAGAAACATTACTAAATTCAACCCATATCCACAGCCTACTGGCGGAAACATGGGAACTGAAACGTTAGATGTCCAAGTAACTATACCCGATCCTGCCGTAGTTCAAGCGTTAAATCTTCCAGCAATCAGCATGCCTGAAGCCGGTTGGCCAGTGGTTATTTTAGCGCACGGCATTACCAGCAAAAAAGAAGATATGCTTGCCATTACAGGTACACTGTCTCTAGCAGGTATTGCTTCAGTAGCAATCGACCAACCATTACACGGTAGCCGCGGTTTTGACCTTAATGGCGACGGTACAGATGAACTGAACGCGACTACGGTTAGCGCAACTCACTATATGAACCTTGCCAGCTTGCCTACGGCTCGCGACAACCTACGTCAAAGCGTGTCAGATTTACTTGGTTTACGTTTAGGACTAAACGCAGTTGTCGATACCACTGCAGCGCAAAATGTTAAGTTTGATATGTCACGTGTATCGATTATGGGTGTGTCTCTAGGCGCTATCACTGGTGGTAATTTTGCTTCAGTGGCAAACACGTCGATGGGCGGCGATTTAGCAGCACTTGATGGCATGTTTGCTGTCAAGCAAGCTTCTCTTGAGTCTCCAGGGGGCGGTGTTGCTCAGTTCCTAATTGAGTCAGCCGCGTTTGGTCCTCTTATCAAAGGTCTGTTGCTGTCTCAGGCTTCTGAAGAGTTTGTTGCCTTGCTAAATCAACTGTATGAAACCACTGATGTGAGCGAAGAACAACTTCGCGCAGCGGTAGCGATTTTCGAAGAAAATCTTACTGCTGAGCAGGCTGCCCAAGTAAATGCAGTATTTGCAGAGTTTGCTTTTGCTGCGCAAACGGTAATGGATGCAGGTGACCCTACTAACTACGCTCAGACACTGGGTAGCAATACGCCAGTTCATATGATGACCGTAGTGGGTGATGGCAGCGACGCGAACCTTCCGGATCAAGTTATTCCAATTTCAACAGCGTTACCATTGTCAGGTCAGCTTCCTCTGGCAGCGACCATTGGCTTAGAGCAAGTGACAACCACGCAAGGTCCTGGTACAGATCCAATTAGCGGAATTGTACAGTTCAATAGTGGTGCTCATGCTTCTAGCTTAAGCCCAGCGGCGAGCGCAGCGGTAACAACGGAAATGCAAAAAGAAGTGGCGGGTTATATTGCGTCTGACGCACTTGTACTGCCAATTTCTGATGAAAGTGTTGTAGCGAACTAGCCAAGGGTAGTTTGCTCCAATGGGCAGCGTTACAACTGCTTACATTTTATAGAAAGAAAGCCGGCGTTATTGCCGGCTTTTTTGTAGAAAAATTATAATGTTGTTTGAATGTTTTCATTTGTTAATGTAGTGTGAATTCAGGTCGGATCAGTTTTACTTATGCTGTAATTAACACCGCTTTGAAGACGCGTGCGGTAAGAGTGGTTGACCTTTTTCATTTATCATTAGGGAACATTTGAGATGATTGACAACACCTTTAACGCTAAACGGACGCTTATTGCGTTATCACTCACTGCACTTCTCGGTGCGTGCGGCGATAACGATAACGACTTTTCTAACGTAGAACAACCAGCGCCCACAACGCCTACGACACCCGAACCAACACCAGCACCAATTCCAGCATTTTCTCCTGACGGTACACTGTCCGCGGATGTTACCTGGACCACCTATGGCGTTCCGCATGTGAAAGCCGATAACCTAGAAAGTATGGCTTACGGTGTGGGTTATGCGTTTGCACGCGATAACCTTTGCGTACTGGCCGACCAGATTGTGAAGTATAACTCTGAGAGAGCTAAGTATTTTGGTCCAGATACTGTACCTGGTAGCGGTGATTCAGAGCACCTTATTAACGATTTCGGTTTTCTTACTCTAGGTATTAGAGAGTTAGCAGAAGAGAACTTACCTCGGTTGTCTGCTAATTCACGTGCAATGTTTCAAGGCTACACTGCTGGATACAACCGGTACTTAGCTGAAACTCCTGTAGAAGAACAAGATCAAAGCTGTGCTGGCCAACCATGGGTCACTGAAATTGATAGTGTGGATCTATTAACGTACTCATTAGGCGTGGCGCTATTACCTGGGGCCGCTAATTTCTTAGGACCTATGTTTATTGCAGCGCCTGAAGGTGAGAGTTATCTACCTACTCCAGCTGCGTCCTCAAGTGACGTTGCTTCTACCTTTAAGATTTCACCAACGGTAGGTCTGCCTGAAAAAAATCCTCAAGAAATGGGCTCTAATGGTTGGGGGTTAGGCAGCGATAAAACGACCAATGGCAAAGGTATGGTTTTAGGCAATCCGCATTTTCCTCACACAGGAAACCTACGCTTTTGGAATTTCCATGCTCAAGTACCCGGACACTTGAATGTAACAGGTGGCTCGTTGATGGGATTGCCTGGTGCAGTAAATATCGGATTTAACGAAAACGTTGCATGGACACACACCTTCTCGACGGCTGAACATTTTGTTGTGTATCAGCTGACCCTCGACGAAAATGATGAATCTGGCCTTACCCATATGGTTGATGGCAACAGACGCACCATCTATGAAAAGCCACTTCAAATTGATGTCGCAGTGGGTGGAGGGCAAACCATTAAGCTTAATAAGACCGCGTATTACACCAACTACGGTCCAATGATTGAAGTGCCTGGTAACTTTGATTGGAATGGTAATAATGCCTTTGCCATCAAAGACGCAAACCTGCCTAACTTTGATATTGTAGACCATTGGCTTGCCATGAATATGGCGACATCCATGGACGAGTTTAAGCAGGCGTTTAAAGATTACGACGGTGTTATTTTCAATAATACAATGGCTGCCTCTGATGATGGTCAAGTCTTCTACATTGACGATTCAACCGTGCCGAATCTAACCGAAACCGCAATTGAGCAACTAACGACTAACCCGTTACTTATTCAAACTAAAGCAGCTGCTGGCTTTACCGTATTACCGGGTAACATTTCGCAGTTTGATTTCGAAGGACCCGTTCCATACGAAGAAGCGCCTAAGTACGAGGGCACGGATTCAGTTCAAAACTCGAACGACAGCTATTGGTTAACGAATTTAAACTCACCAATTGTTGTAAGCAATCCGCTATTTGGTAGCGTGGAATATCAACAAACACTACGCTCAAGAATGGGCCAACAGTTTATTGAAAACGAAGCGGGAAGTGACGGAACCTTTACGCCAGACGAAGTGGAAGGCTTACTGTTTAATAACAGAAGTTATTTAGCAGAGAATATTTTGCCTTCATTGCTTTCGCTATGCGCCGCGCAAGGTTCAACACCTGTAGATGTAGACGGAACTAGCGTTGATGTTTCACAAGCCTGTGCTGCGTTGGAGGATTGGGATGGCACCATGAACCTTACAAGTACTGGTGCACACGTGTTTAGAGAGTTTGCATTCCAGTTTAACCAAGCGCCACAGTGGGAGACGCCGTTTTCACTAGAATCACCAGTCACTACGCCTTCTGGCTTGATGCAAAATGACGTTACTCTTGAACAATTGGCAAGAGCAACTCAAGTGATTGAGCAAGCAGGTGTCGCATTCGACGCGCCGCTAGGGGACGTTCAGTTTGTTGAGCGAAGCCTGCCAGATGGCACGGCGTCTGGTATCAAACTACCATGGGCTGGTGCACACAATATTGAAGGTGGCTTTAACGTGTTTGACGTTATAAGCAACAGGAACGGTACGTTGCTTCCACGTCATAACTACGAGCCTGTGAATAGTAACACCATAATGAGTGCAGAAGCTGAAGGCTACCATATTAACTATGGCACCAGTTGGGCTATGGTTATTAACTTCACTGATGAAGGCCCCAAGGGACGGGGTATTCTGACCTACTCACAATCTCGCAAGTATGGCAGTGAACACTTCTTAGACCAAACTCAGCTTTATTCTACGCAGCCTACGCTAAGAGATATCTTCTTTACTGACGAGGAGATAGAGGCTAACAAGATAGAGCAAGTTACCCTATCGTCAGAATAAGATGAGACTGGTATTATAACGTAATTAGCAAAGCGGCGTTGCTTTTCACAAAGCAAGGCCGCTATTTACGTTGTGGGTAAACAACGACGCTTACCCGTTTATTTTACTAGGAGTAAAGTTTGGAGTTTTTGTACGAGTACGGTTTGTTTGTTGCCAAGGCAGTAACGCTAGTTATCGCTTTTATTGTGGTTGTATCTACCATTGTTGGCTTAGCGAGTAAGCAAAAGCATGGGAAAGGGCAACTTGAGATCGTGTCTATTTCTGAGCAGTTGAAAGACATTACAAATTACGCGAAACAGGTTCTGTTAGATAAAAATGCGTTAAAGAAATTAGCCAAGGAACAGAAAAAAGAAGCGAAAGCTAAAAATAAAGCAAAAAACAAAGCCAAAATCACAGAACAGGGCGAAGAGTCTGAGAAGTCCCGTCTTTATGTCATCGACTTTAAAGGTTCGATGGACGCCAATGAAGTGGAACACTTACGAGAAGAAATTACCGCTATCTTATGTGTAGCGAATAAAGAAGACGAAGTCTTGGTTCGACTTGAAAGTGGTGGGGGTGTTGTACACGGCTATGGACTTGCAGCGTCTCAACTTCAGCGTATCAAGGAAAAGGGTCTTAAACTAACGATTGCGGTAGATAAAGTGGCGGCAAGCGGTGGTTACATGATGGCTTGTGTTGCAGACAAATTACTGGCGTCTCAATTTGCTTACATTGGCAGCATAGGCGTTTTAGCTCAGTTGCCTAACTTCAATAAACTATTGAAGAAAAATGATATTGAGTTTGAACAACACACCGCTGGTGAATTCAAGCGTACTCTAACCGTATTTGGTGAGAACAACGATGAAGGCCGCGCGAAATTTAAAGAAGAAATTGAAGAGATTCATGTACTGTTCAAAGACTTCGTTCAAAGCCAGCGTCCAGATATGGACATCGATAAAGTCGCCACAGGCGAGTATTGGCCAGGTATTAAAGCTAAGTCGCTTGGCTTAATTGACGACATCACAACCTCAGATGACTATATTCTTTCTCATTATCCCGCACGCGAAATATTTAGTGTTAAGTATGCTGTGAAGAAAAATGTAGCAGAGAAACTGGGGATGTCTGCAGCAAATGTTGTTGAGCGCGTGTTTATGAAATCAATGAGCAAAGCGCGTCACTGGTTTTAATAGCGACAATTTGTCTGTGTTGATAATTCAGGACCGATAAAACGATTGTTAACACAGACATACGTTAAATTTTTAACCTACAAAAAGATAATAAAAAGAATATGGCACGGCATACTAAAACCGATATATTAGATGCGGCAGAGTACTTATTTTCTCAAAGCGGGTTTACTCAAACATCCATGCGCGAGATTACTGCCAGAGCAGAAGTGAATTTGGCGTCGGTGAACTATCACTTCGGCAGTAAGAAGAATTTAATTCAAGCCGTGTTTAAAAGGTACTTTGATCACCTAATGCCGCAGGTAGAGTCTTGCTTGGCGTCTTTGACACCTATGGAAGGTGCGAAGGGCGTTGAGCAACTCTTGTATTCGTTGATCCCTCCTATGCTTAACCTCAACACCATTTCAGAGCAGGGTACTTCTACGTTTGTTAAGTTGCTAGGACGTGGCTACAACGAAACTCAGGGGCATTTGCGTAAGTTCTTAATGAATGATTACGGTGATTGTATCCGTGCACTTGTCGACGCTATAAGGCGTTGTCTTCCTGATCTACCTGAGGAAGAACTATTCTGGCGCTTGCATTTTGCGATGGGAAGTTTTGTATTTTCAATGGCGTCGAGCCAAGCGCTAACAGAAATAGCTGAGTCTGACTTTCACAAGCATGTCGATATAAAAGAAGTTATCCAGCACCTAGTTCCATTCGTAGCCCAAGGGCTAGCAGGCAAATAATTCAAGCGCGCTCGTTAAATACTCAGTTGAGAAAGAGTGGTAAGCTATTATTATTTCATAATAAATAGTGAAGGGGTCACATAACATAAGTGCCTCAACGACACTTACGGTATGCGACATTTATTGCGTTTTTACACCAGTAGCTAAACTAGATATTAAATCAGGTTATGCAAAATTATCGAGGAAGGGTTGCGCCAGGCGCCTCTGCATTGAGCTTTTCTGCCCAGAAATCCTTTACCGAAAATCCTGACTTTTTGGATGAAGGTGCCTTTTTCTTCGCTGGTTTCGCTGCGGCTTTTGCCTCTTTCTTTGGCGCTTTTTTCTCTTCGCTTTCACTCGTGGCGTCAGAAGAGCCAGAAGCTAACGACGCTGTCATCTCTTGAAGCTGTGCTAAACGGACGTTCTTACCGCCATCTACACTGTACCAACCACTTTTGCTCTCAATAGATGGTGCTTTGCCGTTCGCCTTTTTATAAGCTTCGGTAAATGCTGCTACCACTTCGTCTTTGTCTAAGTTTGCCATGCTTTTTTGCTCTTTATTTTGTTAAGATGACGAACGCTATGCGACGTATGTAATTGCTATAACGCTGAGAAAAACTCGCCCAGCGTAACGACCAAGCCAGCAAGTGTCGCAAAACTAAAATTGGATCTACTCACCACTCATAATTGTCTAATTACAGGTATAATGCTAAACGTTCGCGTCTTTTTATAACGTTTTTTGAACAATTTGTCTAACTTTCAACCGGAGGACTTGTGTCTATTACCCGCCTAGAACTACAAAATTATCTTGATGGAATGTTAAGGGTTAGCGAGATCAGTGATTATTGCCCCAATGGATTACAGGTAGAGGGCGCAAGTAAAATTGAGAAGATAGTTACCGGTGTAACTGCGTCACAAGCACTCGTTGATGCCGCTATAGAAGCTAAGGCAGATGCGCTAATTGTTCACCATGGTTATTTTTGGAAAGGTGAGTCACAAGTGATTGCGGGCATGAAAAAGCGCCGCCTTCAAGCGCTACTGTCAAATGATATCAATTTGTTTGCTTATCACCTTCCACTGGATGTACACCCTGAATTTGGCAACAACCGACAACTTGCATCGCTATTAGGCATTCAAAATATAAGTGCGGTGAGCGGTGTGAAGCCTGTTGGCGTTGTTATGCACGGAAATTTTGAAGAAGAAATTGAAGGGTCAGCGTTACAGGTTAAATTACAGAAGTTGCTGGGGAGAGACGTGCTGATTGAGGGGCCTGTATCAAAACCTATATCGAAGCTTGCTTGGTGCACGGGAGGTGGACAAGGGTTCATCGAACAAGCGGTTGAACTGGGCGTCGATGCATTTATTACCGGAGAAGTGTCTGAACAAACTGTACACACGGCAAGGGAAATGGGGATAACTTTTTTTGCTGCTGGTCATCATGCTACTGAACGCTACGGTGTGAAATCCTTAGGAGAGCACATTGGGCAGCAATTCGACGTGCCTGTCGAGTTTATTGATATTGACAATCCTGCTTAGCGATGACTGTAGTATATGAATAACGATCGTATCTTCGATGGTATTGCAGAAAAATTCTCAAGCAATATATATGGCACTACTAAGGGAAAGCTCAGGCACACCTTATTATGTGATGTTCTCGAGCCTTATTTAACCACGCCTGTTCGCGCTATTGAAATAGGCGGGGGTACAGGTGTGATGACAGCGCATATTGCTTCTAAAGGGCATTCTGTTGTGTTAACTGACGCGTCGAAGGATGTACTTAAACAAGCTGAGACACTGCTTGCAGATGCACCAAATATTACAATTAGGCATCAATATTTGCAGCAGATTGAGGATTTAGACAGTTTTGATTTAGTGATTTGTCATGCGGTTTTAGAGTGGCTGGATGCGCCCTTTGATGCTATCGACTTTATGTATAAAAACATGAAGCCAGGGGCCCGTTTAAGCCTAAGCTTTTTCAACCAAGATGCGAATTTGTTTGCCAATGCTATCTACGGCAATTTTGATTACATCGCGAAAGGGATGAAAGTTAAAAAGCAAGTTAGACTGAATCCAAAACAGCCGTTAAGTGCAACCCGCGTGGTTGAACATTGTGAATCATTGGGTTTCAAAATTATCGAAAAAGCAGGCATTCGTTGTTTCCATGATTACATGCGAGATATAACCCATCAAAGCAGCAAATTTGATGACTTACTTGCGCTAGAGCGGCAGTATCATAGGCAAGCGCCTTACCTTTGGTTAGGAAAATATTTTCAGCTGATTCTAGAAAAAGAGAAATAGAAAAAGCCAGTAAAAAAGAGTTTGTTGGGATATTTACGTGACGGACTACATAGGGTTATGAGCGCGCTAATACGTAGATAGTTGTAGTGGCGCCTTAGAGCGCGTTCTCACCCGTCATAATATTATTGACCGTGATTTTTGCGATTTCCTCTAAGGCTTCGAGCGTGAAGAACCCTTGGTGGCCCGTTATTAAAACGTTCGGAAACGTAGTTAAGCGCTGAAAAATATCATCCTGAATTATGTCTTGCGAATGATCGTTAAAAAACAGTTCGGATTCTCTTTCGTAGACATCTAGCCCTAAATATCCAATTTTTTTCGACTTAAGTCCTTTAATGATGGCATTGTCATCGACAAGCCCGCCTCTTGACGTGTTAATTAGCATGACGCCTTGAGGCATTTTATCAATACGCTTAGCATTGATTATATGATGACTCTGTTCGTTGAGCGGGCAGTGCAGGGTAACAATAACGCTTTTTTCAAGTAGTTCATTGAGCGTTACATAATGGGCTCCCATTGTGGTTACATCATTGTTTGGATGCGGATCGAAGCAAAGCACATGGCATCCAAATCCCAATAGTATGCGTATAACCGCTTGTCCAATCTTTCCTGTGCCAATTACCCCTACGGTTTTACCGTGAAGCGTAAAGCCCATCAATCCTCCAAGATTGAAGTTGCCTTCGCGTACTCGGTTGTATGCTTTATGTGTTTTTCGGTTCAACGTAAGGATTAGCGCAATTGTATGTTCAGCTACGGTTTCAGGGCTATAAGCGGGTACGCGGCTTACAGTGATACCTGCCTTTGCTGCTGCATCCACATCAACATTGTTGAAGCCAGCGCAGCGAAGCGCAATATGTTTAACCCCACAGTGTTTTAGAACTTCAATGGTTTTCCTATTAATGTCGTCATTTACAAACACAACAACATCGCTGAATCCACTGCAACTCGCTGCGGTTGAAGCGTTCAGTGGGTGTTCAAAAAATGTGGCATTGATGGTTTTGTCACTAGCACCGTTTAATGTTTCCAGCAATTCAGAAAACAGAGCGTGTTCATAAGAGCGAGTACTAAAAAAAGCGATGTTTTTGTGTTGTTGGTCGCTGAGGTTATCGTGCGCTTTTTTACGTGCAGAGGTATTCATTTTAGTACCCAGTTAAGTCACTTAGACGGCAAAAAATTACCACATTCACATTTAAACTACATAGATGTAGATCAATAAATCTAGCGGGATGTATTGAGCACTAACGCATTAGGTATATTTCAAAACGCTCGTTCACTGCCGCCATGCCGGCGGCTATCTAAACTGCAAAGCGTACTAATTCGCTGATAAAAGCTTAGCGATGTCTTTCTCAATGGCTTCTGGTTTTACAGTAGGCGCATAACGTTTTAGCACCTTGCCTTGAGCATTAACTAAGAACTTAGTGAAGTTCCATTTTATACGTTTTGTGCCAAGAAGACCGGGGGCTTCGTTTTTCAATTCCTCAAAGAGCGGATTGGCATCTGGACCATTTACATTTGTTTTCTTAAATAATGGGAATGAAACGCCAAAATTAAGGCTACAAAATTGCGCAATATCTTCGTCGCTACCTGGCTCTTGATGTCCGAACTGATCGCAGGGAAACCCTAAAATTTCAAAGCCCTTATCGTTGTATTTTTTATAGAGCGACTCTAGTCCTTCATATTGAGGAGTAAAGCCACATTTGCTTGCCGTATTAACAATAAGTAATACCTTACCCTTGTATTGTTCAAGGGTAGTTTGTTCACCGTTGTTCAACGTAATAGCGTGTTCATAGAGCGCCAAAATTATTTTCCTATATTTTTGTTGTTGTTAAGTCTGTTACTCTTAGGTAATCCAACCATCTTTGTTAAGTATCTAGAGTATATTTTGTATGAGTAATTTGAAAGTGAGTTTTTTGGGCTTGGGTGTAATGGGCTATCCTATGGCAGGGCACTTGAGCAAAGCTGGCTATTCGGTCACTGTTTATAATCGTACCTCTCAAAAGGCGCAGGATTGGCTAACAACCTATAACACTGGCGACGCTAAAGTCAGTGCTAGCAATACCGTTGCGCAGGCGTGTGAAGGCGCTGACATCGTATTTATGTGTGTGGGTAACGACAATGATGTAAGAGATGTGGGCACACAGGCGTTAGCAGTGATGAAGACGGGCAGTGTGCTGGTCGATCATACGACTGCATCAGCAGATATTGCCAGAGAACTATATAAAAGCTGCCAAGATAAGCAAGTTGGCTTCTTGGATGCACCGGTTTCTGGTGGCCAGGCGGGGGCTGAGAACGGGCAGCTGACCATTATGGTGGGCGGCGATGAAGACGTATACAGCACGGTTGAGCCGGTAATGGCACATTATGCACGACACAGTCAGCTACTTGGTAAGAGTGGCAGCGGTCAACTAGCAAAAATGATGAATCAGATTTGTATTGCCGGCATCGTACAAGGCTTGGCTGAAGCACTACATTTTGGCCAGCGTGCTGGGCTTGATTGTAATGCGGTTGTCGATGTTATTAGCAAAGGCGCAGCTCAGTCGTGGCAGATGGAAAACAGAGCCAGCACTATGCTAAATAACAGCTTTGATTTTGGTTTTGCTGTTGATTGGATGCGTAAAGACTTAAGCATTGCATTGGATGAAGCGCGTAAGAACGGTTCGACTTTGGCGCTTACGGCACTTGTTGATCAATATTATGCAGATGTTCAAAAGCTTGGTGGCGGCCGTTGGGATACATCGAGTTTGCTTACCCGACTAAAATAACGCTAACAGACTAACAAGAATAAAAGGCCCGCTGGTTTACAATAAGATGTAATAAACAGCGAAAAACAGTGACGTTCTGGAAGCGGTGCGTTGTTATCCATAACGCAGGTTATGGATGTTGCTTTAGTCATTTGCTAATTAAACATTACAGCGCCTGTTCTTGAGCAGATAGGGTAAGCTGTTCCAAACGGGCCTTGTTAACGTCATTCAAGGGGAGTGACATTATCTTGTCGAGTAGCTGTCTGACGTTAAATTTTCGGTAAACACCTGTGTCTGACTCAATCATGCACTGAAGAAGGTTTAAGCCAAACGCTGCGGTATCGGGGGAGAGTTGGAAAGCATCATAAAAATGCCTCATTGCCTTGTTGAATAAGCCTTCGATAAAAAGTTGTGTGCCGGCCTCGTTTATAGAAATGGCCTGTTCGTGATTTAAACCTAACCTTTCTCCACCCGAAAAAATCAGCTCGTCATTCATAACCTGTTCTGAAATAGCTTGTAACTCCGCGTTTTTTCGCTTAGCCATCAAGAGTAACTCACCAGCTTTGCGTTCGTCTCCAAGACCGTGATGTACTTTTGCAGCAATAACGAGGATAGACGGCTCAGTGCGAAGGTAGTTGTCGACGTAGTCGCTTTCAAGCAAATGTGCTGCTTTTTCTAAGTCGCCGTCCAGCACAGCCGAGAAAGCCAAAAGGTAGTCTCTTTTTTGTAAAGTCTGCGGGTCGCCCTGACTTCTTCCGGCAATGCCTACTAATTTTCTAGCCTGAGACAAGCTTTCTTTTCTATTGGTTTCAGGCGACTCTTCTGCAAGAAACAAATAGAACTCAGCGAGCTCAAACGTAAAGTCATTGAACCTGTCTTTTGCACTGCGATGCATAGCCCGTTTCTTCTGTAAGAGATCGATGGCTTCTACAACCTTGTCCTGCTTTTGATAGGCAATGGTTTTTAACTTTGCAGCTGGTAGGCTTAATTCACTAAACTTAATTTCATTTAAGTATTTTTCTACTTGATCGTAGGAGTCTTGTTCAAATGATATGGATGCAAGCCATTCAAATGCCTTGTCGCGAGCCAAGCTAGAGTTAACCATTTGGCTCAAATGGCTTTTGCAATGTGGCCATTGACCCGAAGCGTACTGGCACTTTACTTTTCCCCATTGTGCCCAAAGGACTTTGTCAGAGCGGGTTAACACGTCGTCATAAATACTCAACGCTCGTTGTAAATCACCATTCTCGAAAAGAAGACGCGCATAAAGCTTTCTAATTTCAGCAACAAGCCGAGGAGGAATGCCTTCGGTGATCTTAGCTCTAACGACACTAATTGCTCGGTCAAGTTGTTTGTTATCCAGCGCGTGCAATACGTTTTTAACAAAGTCTCGATAACTTAAGTAATGGTTAATTTGGCGGGTTAGTGAAGCAATGGTGTATGGCTTAATAAGCAAAACGTCAGGCTGTAAATCCATTATACGGCCAATAATTTGCGGTGAGCGATCAGACGTTAAGAAAATAATGCCTGTGCTAGGTCTTATAAAGCCTGCCTCTCTTAAACTCTGGATCCATTCCACGCCTGTTTTGCCTTGACCTAGGTGATAGTCCATTAACAGGAGTTCAAAGTTTTGCTTTTTAAGTGCCGCTTTCAGTTCTACACCAGATGCAAAGCTACTTACCGATAAGTTAGCAATTGACATTAAATGTCCTCGAAGCGCAGTCCGAGCAGTAGCATTGTCTTCTACTATAGCTATTCTGAATTCCACGGCGACCAAACAAGGTTTACTTACATCAACCTAGCTTATCAGCGGCGAGATAAAAGTGCATTATTAAAAAGGATAACTTTTTTCTGCTTCGTGCTGGAGTCTATAAAGAAACAGCATTTCTCGTCACAAAATATTTACGTTAACCCTCAATGTTTTTAAATAAAAATTTACCTTTACGTTTACGTAAGGGGTAAGTATTGGTTATTGTAGTTCAAAAGCAAATCAATTGAGGGTATGCCTAATGAATTTTGAATTAACCGATGACCAGTTAGCCTTTGAAGACACCGCCCGTCAATTCGCTCAGCAAGAGCTAGCACCTAACGCCGCTATGTGGGATAGAGAACATCACTTCCCAGTAGAAGCAATAAAGAAAGCGGGTGAATTAGGCTTCTGTGGATTGTATGCGCCTGAGAGTGCAGGTGGGCTGGGTTTATCCAGGCTCGATTCCTCCATAATCTTCGAGCAGCTTTCAATGGGATGTACCACGACTACAGCTATGTTAACCATACATAACATGGCAACGTGGATGATTGCCACTTGGGGCACCAGTGAAGTTAAAGATATGTGGTGTGACCAACTGGTAACCGGTGACAAGCTGGCATCATATTGCCTAACCGAGCCTGGCGCTGGTTCTGATGCAGCGTCGCTAAAAACAAAGGCGACGAAAGCTGACGGTGGGTATGTCCTTAACGGGTCTAAGGTGTTTATCTCTGGTGCTGGCAGTACGGATGTTCTTGTTGTAATGGCGCGTACAGGGGAAGATGGTCCTAAGGGCGTATCTGCATTCGCGGTTCCGGCTAATGCCGACGGGATTGAGTACGGTAAAGCCGAAGAAAAAATGGGGTGGAATGCACAGCCCACTCGTATGATCACGTTCGATAACGTGAAATTAGATGCTAGTTGGTTACTTGGCGAGGAAGGACAAGGCTTTAAAATGGCCATGCAAGGGCTTGATGGCGGCCGAATCAATATTGCAACTTGCTCGGTAGGAACTGCACAGCAGGCGCTAAACGTTGCGCGCGACTACATGAATGAACGTGAGCAGTTTGGTAAACCTATTGCAGGTTTCCAGGCATTACAGTTTAAATTAGCTGATATGGCTACTGAACTTGTTGCAGCGAGACAAATGGTACGTATGGCGGCTTGTAAGCTGGATAATAACGACCCAGACAAAACCACCTATTGCGCTATGGCGAAAAGGTTCGCGACAGATGTTGGCTTCAATGTATGTAACGATGCCCTTCAGCTACACGGCGGGTACGGTTATATCAAAGAATATCCGTTGGAGCGTCACTTCAGAGATGTTCGCGTACATCAAATATTGGAAGGCACCAATGAAATTATGCGCGTTATCATTGGTAGACGTTTGTTGTCAGATGAGAGAAGTGTACTGTAGTACACTTCGCTAACGAACTAATTCAGGCACGATTTAATGGACTATGGGAAGGAGTGAAAATGACAGATGTGGAATCGGTAGTCATTGTTGATGAAATCAAGACGTCTAGCAACGACTACACAATAGGCCGTTTAACGCTTAACAAGCCAAAGGCATTAAATGCATTGGATTTGGAAATGGCTAGCATCATGCTTGACGCGCTTCAGCGATGGCAGTCTCGCAACGATATCGTAGCTGTTGTGATCGATGCTGCTGGCGAGAAGGCATTTTGCGCCGGTGGTGACATAGTGTCTATGTACAAATCGATGGTGGAAGCTAATGGGCAAATTCCAGCTTTCTTAGAAACATTTTTCGAAACTGAGTACACGCTAGATTATACTATTCACAATTACAGTAAGCCTATTGTTGTATGGGGCAGTGGTATTGTTATGGGCGGTGGCATGGGGCTTCTATGCGGTGCAAGCCATCGAATAGTAACCGAAACCTCTCGTCTTGCTATGCCGGAAATTACGATAGGTTTGTACCCGGACGTAGGCGGAAGCTATTTTCTACCTCGCTTACCAGGAAAAGCAGGTCTCTTCCTAGGTTTAACAGGCGGCCAAATGAATGGCTCCGATGCTTGCTTTGTAGGGCTTGCAGACAGTTTGCTGGCGAGTACCGAAAAAGACACTTTGCTTAATACCCTTGTAGAATACACGTGGGAAAAGACCGACAGCGAAAGTTTGGCTTCTAGTGTTTCGCACATTATCGACACAATGAAAACGCCTGAAGAACTTCCCAATGGCAACGTTGAGCCGAATATGGCACTTATTAATGACTTGTGTTCGGCTGACAATGTTACCGACGTAGTTCATGCCATTCTTAACGCAGACGTGAGTGAGAATAAGTGGTTACAGAGAGCGCAAAGCACTTTAGCCAAAGGTTCTCCTATCACTATGCATTTGGTGTTCGAGCAATGTAAGAAAGGTGCGAATATGACGTTGGCTGACTGTTTTAGAATGGAAGCTGATATGTCCTGTCGATGTGGAGAAAGTGGAGAGTTCCAAGAGGGTGTAAGAGCGCTTTTGATTGATAAAGACATGTCACCACAGTGGAAATACAAAACAGTAGATGAAGTGCCGCAAAGCGCAATAGCACATTTCTTCACTTCTCCATGGGCTGAAGAGCAACATCCATTGGCAAAGTTGTAGTGTAAAAGTTCTCCAAATAAGCACGAAAGCGCCCAGTATTAGTGTTAACTCGGCGTGTGATGTTGTTACGCTTATTGCCGTAAAGGTGTCGGGTTTGATATCCTTTACGGCAAATTCTCAGTAAAAAGAACCTGTCATGTGGCACTGCCCACTTTGTAAACTCCCTATCTCATTACATACAACGCCTATTCGCTGCGAAAACAACCATACCTTCGATAAAGCGAAGTCTGGTTACGTTAACCTTTTGCCTGTTCAATTTAAAAAATCGAAACTTCCGGGTGACGACAAAGCAATGGTGAGAGCCAGAAGGGAATTCCATCAATTAAATGCCTATAAGCCGTTGAAAGATAAATTAGTGACGCTGGTGGAAAAGGTACTAAATGAAACGGCAGCCAATGAAGAAGCATCAAAGAATGCCATAAAGGTTTATGACGCGGGTTGTGGTGAGGGGAGTTACTTGGATGCGATGGTACAAGGACTTTCAGCGAGTGGTTTAAAGGTTGAAGGAGCAGGTAGCGATATCGCCAAAATCGCAGTAGAGCTGGCAGCTAAAGCGTACAAACAAGCACAGTTCGTTGTTGCTAGCAGTTTCGATTTACCCCTAAGCGGTAACTCGCAAGACGTGATGATTCAGGTTTTCGCACCTGGGAGTAATGAAGAATATGTGAGGGCTCTTAAAAACAATGGCCTTTTAGTGACGGTCGATCCTGCGCCTGAACACCTGTTTGAGCTTAAACAGCAGGTGTACGACAATCCAAGACAGCATGAAATCGACAACCAAGAACGAGATGGGCTTACACGGGTTTTCAATGAGTGTTTTTCCTTTCCTATCCATTTCGAAAGCGAAGAACATGCGCTGGCACTTATCAAAATGACGCCGTTTTACTGGAAACTGCCAAACGGCAAAATCGATGAGATTGTTGAAACGTTGAAAAGCGTAACCGCAGACTTCCATATTCAGCTA
>Ga0208059_1000112_pt1 | contig 25606 bp, 29 predicted proteins | sample DeeseametaMP0959_FD_184199 | JGI IMG/M metagenome (GOLD analysis project Ga0208059, IMG submission 184199) | Marine microbial communities from the Deep Indian Ocean - MP0959 (SPAdes) | ecosystem: Environmental > Aquatic > Marine > Oceanic | place: East of Madagascar, South Indian Ocean...
GATCTGATCACCAAACGTCATGAATGTTCCTATCTTTTTTATCTTATTGATATCGCAATATTATTTGTGGGGATACCTCAGACTCTGACCCCATTATTTGGTGGTTATTTAACGATGGTCATCTCTTCGATGAGGTTTGTTGCACCGTCAACGTATTCCATTACCCATAACATGTAGCGGCTATCTACATGGATGGTACGGGTTGTTTTCGGGTCAAAATCCCAATCAGAATTAACGCTCTCGAACGTACCGTCAAACAACAGACCGATAAGCTCTGCTTTTGCGTTGAGCGTTGCTGAGCCTGAGTTGCCGCCTGTTGAATCTAAATCCGTCAGGAAGTTTACCGGCACGCTGTTAATAGCGTCTAACTTGTAAGGTCCGTATTTCTTGTCCTCAATAAGCGTAAGCTGCTTTTTAGGAGAGTCGAAAGGTGTCTCGCCTGTGTCTTTCTCAGTAATACCTTCAAGACGAGTAAACGGCTCGTAAATTAGGCCGTCTTTTGGCGAGCCGCCCATTACATTACCGTAAGTAACGCGCAGCGTACTGTTTGCATCTGGATAAGCAAGGCTGCCCAAAGATTTTTGCCACTCAATAATGGCACTCATGTATTTAGGGCGAAGCGCGGCAGCTTTACCGCTTAGCGTTTTGCTCTTATCTTCAATAGCCATCTCGGTATCGAACAGGGCAACCGCAAGTTTAATGAACGGGTCGTTGCTATTTTCGAAATCAGCGCGGCTTGCAGTTAACCATTTCAAACGTTCTTCAGTGTTAGTCAATGAAGTCTTGTCGTAAAACGCCTTTAACTTCTTCTGAAGTGTTTTTCCGTCAGTATCACTATCAATGCCTACTGCTTTATCGAACGCGGCTACTCGGTTTTCTTCAGGCTGTTCAAGGTACATACTAATCATTTTTTGCCAAACGGCCTGATCAACGGCCGGATCAAAGCGACGCTCAATGCGCTCTACGCCTTCTTTCAGGCGAATTTGATCGCGGTCCTGAAATCCAGATTCACGTTCTGCGTCCGGCTTTTCTTTTTCGATGGCATTGCGATAAAGGGTTTGGGCTGACGACAAGAGTTGTGCACGACTTAGGTTGTTGTACCAGAAGTTTTGCTTGTTCATTTGCATTTGTTCAGCACTAACCGCATCAAGATCGGCTAGTGCTTGCTTCATTTCACTCTTACCGTTTTTATCAAGCCATGCAGCTAGTTGCTCTTCACGCTCAGCGCGACGTGGAACAAGTCCAACGCGTTTAGCGCCAGAAAGCTGGCCCAACGTATTCTTGTGGAAGTTGTTAAGTCCCGCTAACAATGCTTCGTATTTGATACGCGCATCGCTGCCTTCTTCAGATGCACTTTCAATAGTTTTAATCCACGCGTCTACCAGTTCAAGGTAAGTGGGATATAACCAATCAAACGTGTACGACACTTGTGATAAACGTGCATAGCGATTAGTAGAGCCAGGGTAGCCCGCTGCCATAACAAAGTCGCCGTCTTCAAGTCCAGCTGCCGAAACTTTTAAGAAATGCTCAGGTTTAAACGGCACGTTCTCTTCACTGTAATCAGCAGGTTTACCGTCTTTACCCACATAAGCACGATAGAAAGAGAAGTCGCCCGTATGACGAGGCCACATCCAGTTATCTACATCACCACCGTATTTACCAATTGAATCAGCAGGCGCGTAGGCAATGCGCACGTCACGAATTTCCATTTGCTTAATTAGCTTATACTCAAGGCCTTGGAAAAACGAAGGCACAGAGCAGCGGAAGCCCGCTTCAGACTCACATTCTGCAATTAATGCTTTGCGGTTCGCTTCAATGAGGTCGTAGCGCTCGCGTCCTTGAACGTCATCGCTGATACCGCCAATGACGTTGTCGGTTACATCAGAAAAATCGACCGTAACGAACATGCGTGTACCCGGCGCGGCCGGCAGTTCTTCACCAATTTCTTTTGCTAGGAAACCATCTTTTAAATAGTTGTTTTCTGGGGTGCTGTTATATTGAACAGAGCCGCGCGCACAGTGGTGATTAGTAACGGCCAAGCCTTTGTCAGAGACAAACGATGCTGAACAGCCACCTAATGAAACAATCGCGCCCATAGGAAACGCGGTTAGGTCGTTAATACTACTAGCAGGGATTGCTAAGCCTGTTTCTTTTAAATCGCCGGCAATTGAAGGGAGTTGTTCTGGCGTGAACATGCCTTCCTTAGCATTTACTTGCATTGCACTGCCAAGTAGCGCGGCAGAAAGACAAAATACACTTACTTTAGACATGGGTGATCCTTGTTCTTGTCGTTAATCTCATTGTTATAAGTCAGTCGTAATAAATACCAAGTTAACGTGTACGTCAACATTGTTACAGTGTAACGATTATATCCGGCTTGCCCTACTAAAAGGCGTATAGCGCACTGCGTGAATTTGTTAAAAAGTGTGACTAACCGCTACTGACAGCGTGGTTGGGGCGTTCATCGCAGAAATAGGAAGACGGGTAATTTGAAGGTAATAAAAAAGGCAGGGTGTGAACCCTGCCTTTCGAATCTTAAGTATCAATAGTTCGTACTTAAAGCACTGATACCAATGCTTTAGCAAGTGTTTCTACGTTTTCTTGGTTGATGCCCGCAATGTTCACGCGGCTAGAATCAACAAAATACACACTGTGCTTTTCACGCACTTCGCGCACTTGCTCTGGAGTAATACACAAGAACGAGAACATACCTTTTTGGTCGTTTACGAAGCTAAAGTCTTTAGGCGAGCCATTATCGTGAAGGTTTTGAACTAGCATTGCACGGAGTGATTTCATGCGATCGCGCATTTCGTTCACTTCAGATACCCACTCGTTGTTAAGGGCTTCGTCAGCTAGGATAATGTCTACCAACGCGCCGCCGTAGCTCGGTGGCATAGAGTAGATGCCACGTGCGATTGACTGAATTTGACCCTGAGCAATTTTACGGGTTGCTGAATCTTCAGTAATGATGGCAGCCAAACCAACACGTTCGCGATAAAGGCCAAAGTTCTTAGAGCAAGAAGCTGCAACGATAACCTCTGGTAGGTTTTCTACCAACAAACGCATGCCGTACGCGTCTTCTTCTAAACCTTCACCAAAACCTAGGTAAGCCACATCGATGAAAGGCAGGAATTCGCGCTCTTTCGCTACTTCTAGTACTTCATCCCATTGTGCATTAGTAAGATCAGCACCTGTAGGGTTGTGACAGCAACCGTGTAGAAGAACGATATCGCCTTTTTCAGTTTTGCGAAGGGTTTCCATCATAGCGTCAAAGCGAATGCTTGCTGACGCTTTATCGAAGTACGGGTAGGTTTCGATTTTAAGACCCGCAGAGCCGATAAGTGGAATGTGGTTCGCCCATGTTGGGTCGCTTACCCATACTTTAGCGTTGTCGTTACAACGGGCAAGTAGTTCTGAAAGAATACGCAATGCACCGCAACCACCTGGAGCTTGAACCGCTGCAACGCGGTCTGCTAATAGAACGGGGCTAGTCTTACCTAATAGCAAAGACAACATACCGTCGATAAAACCTTGGTTGCCCTGAGGCGTGATGTAGGTTTTGCTAGTTTCGGTATCTAAAAGCACTTTTTGCGCTTTTGCGACACTTGAAAGAATAGGGGTATTACCTTGCTCATCTTTATATACGCCAACACCTAAATCGATTTTGTTTGGGTTGGTGTCTTCACGAAAAGCAGCTGACAGGCCAAGAATTGGATCTGGGGCGAGATGGGGTAATACTTCAAACACGATATGTCCTCACGTTACGTTGGTATGCAAAAGATAGCAGGCTGGCATTATGCCACCGATGGTAGAAAAAACGACCCCTAAAGGTTGAAAATATTTCAATTAGTCGAGGAAAGAAAACGTAAACGAAAGTTTCATTTCAAAAACACCCTAAATTGAAAAAGAAAAAGCGCGGGTTTCTTGTGCTTCGCCTTTGTCTGAAAAGCGTCGTTCTTTCCAGGTCAGCGTATTGTTTTTATCTACTAATAGCAGTGTAGAGGTACGCGTTCCGTATTTTTCGGATTGAATAAAAATGGAAGACAACGCCTTTTCCCACTCATAGCCTACGCCCGTGTCGGGTAACAAGGCATCGTCAGCTTTATTGTCGTAACGTAAAATATCAAATAAGTCTTCATCATTAATGATGTTTTGTTTGGTGACATAATTGTTCAATGCGGTAACGCCCTGCGTGACTTTTGGCCAAGGTGTGGCAATATCCGCGTTAGACAAACCGTAGACACCAGTGTCGATAATGTGGGTCGAATTGTTTACGTTGTTGTAAACCTTAAGCGAATTTATATCTCCGAATAACAGGTTGTAGCCGTTGTATCGGTGGCGCGTTTTTTCTAGCGTTGCCAAGTATTGTGATTGTGCAACAGACTTCATTTCGACTGAGTCGTGCTTCAGCCAGTTGGCGACTAATTCACCTCGCGATACCGCATTTTTATTGATGTTGTGTGGGTCCCTTACATTAGTAAGTGCCGCCACATATCCGTTACGCGTAACACCCATCCAGGTTCCATTAGCTTCTAAGTCTTGTCCGGCGAGCAAATGCGGGTGGCTTTTCCAGAATGAAGACGGCGCGGTTGGTCGTGCGTAAAACTCATCCCGATTCGCAGCGATGATAAGCGGGTAGTCATCTCGCATATTGTTTGCGATAAATAAAATACACATAGCTATATTAAGCCCATATTCTCTAAGAATTCAAAACGCTGTATTGTTAACAATTGCGTTACAAACCCATTTTGATTACTCTTCGCCAAATTGCGCACACTCCAACGTTTTACTCTGTTAATTAATATGCGGGTACAATATGGAAAGTAAAGCGCTTTTCGTTACGGCATTCCACTTCGAAGCCTCAGAAAATAAATTAGCAAATAGATAACCTAAGTGTAGTAAGCAGAGCATAATAATAATGACGAAAACCTCACACCCTCAAACCCACTCTAAACGGGCCAATAGTGTTAAAGTTGGAGAGCATGTCCCTCGCAAGTGGCCCAACTGGTTGTCGTCGTTTGCAGCATGGGTGCTGACAAAAAGGGGCTGGCGTGTAGAAGGTGAACTAATCAATCAGAAAAAAGCCATTTTAGCGGTGGCACCGCACACATCGAACTGGGATTTCTTTATTGGCTTGTTTGTGGTCTTCTCATTCAAGCTGAATATCAATTTCTTTGGCAAACATACTATTTTTACACCACCTTTGGGCGCTATTGTTAAAAGGCTAGGCGGCATTCCTATAGAGAGAAGTAAAGCGCATGGGGTGGTCACGTCTATAGCAAATAAGATAAAGGAAGCCGATCAATTAATACTCGCGTTAGCGCCAGAAGGTACACGAAGCCCCATTTATCCATGGAAAACAGGCTTTATGCACATTGCACGAGAAGCTGAAATTCCTATACAAGTCATTGGGTTGGACTACGCCAGAAAAATGATTGTGTTGGGGCCAATTATTCAGAAAGTGACTAACATAGATGAACAAATGCAAACTATTTATACGTTTTATGATAATGTTTGCGCAAAATATCCTAAAAACTGCATTACAAAGCCATAATCATTTCTATTGAAGTGGTAAGTACGCAACCGTATCAACTCAGAGTACTGGTGCGCGCTCGGCTCGGTCGCAAACATCTATTTTCGGAGCTTCACCCGTGACAAAATTGGGATTCACAACCCGTCAGGTTCATTCTGATCGCATGCTAAATACGCCTGAACATGGTGGTGTTCACAGCAGCACGTCTAATTCAGTTCTTTTCGAGTTTAAAGATGCGCAGGGCATCATCGATGCGTTTCAAGGTAAACGAGCTGCTCATGTTTATTCTCGTTCATCGTCACCTTCTGTGGCGGCACTGCAAAATATGCTTAATGATCTGGAAGGCGGTGTGGGTACCTTATGTTACTCAACCGGAATGGCGGCGATAAGCAGCTCGTTATTTGCTTTACTCAAAGCCGGCGACCATTTAATTGTAAGCCAATACCTATTTGGTAATACGCGAAGCTTTTTTGAAACCATTAAAGATTTTGGTGTGCAGGTTACCTACACAGATGTGACCGACATTCAGCAAGTCAAAGAAGCTTACCAGCCAAACACAAAAGGCGTTTACACCGAAACCGTAGCTAACCCTGTGACACAGGTGGCCGACCTTCACGCCATTGGTCAATTCTGCGAAGAGAAGCACATGCTGTTTATGGTTGATAACACCATGACGCCACCCCCTGTTTTTTACGCTAAAGATGTTAAAGCGTCGTTAGTGTTTTGCTCGCTGACAAAATACATTGCAGGTCACGGTAACGTTTTAGGTGGTGCTGTCATCGATACGGGTAACTATGATTGGACTAAGTTTAGTAACCTAAAACCGGCTTATCAGGTTGCAGATACTGCACAGTGGGGCATTACGCAAATCAAAAAGAAAGGTTTACGCGATTTAGGCGCTACATTGGCACCGCAATCAGCGACGGCCATTGCCCTAGGCATGGAAACCTTAGATTTACGTTTATCACGAAGTCAGCATAATGCTATGCAGTTGGCGACGTTCCTAGATAATCATCCCAAGGTATCTAAAGTCTTTTATCCAGGTCTTGCCGACCACCCTCAGCATTTCATGGCAAGGGAATACCTAAACGACGGCTACGGCGCAATTTTGAGTTTTGACCTTATCGACGGTGCTGATCCCGTGGCGTTTTTAAACGAAATGAAGTTAGTTATTTGCGCCACGCACTTAGGGGATAATCGCACCTTAGCGCTACCAGTTGCGCCTACTATTTATTTTGAGAACACGGCAGAAGAGCGTGAGTTAATGGGTATTTCCGATACCATGCTGCGTATTTCGGTAGGTATTGAAGACACTCAGGATCTGATTGCAGATTTCGACACGGCGCTAAATACCATATAGATAAAATCTTCTTGTCGAGAAACACAAAAAAGGGGCGTTTGCCCCTTTTTTTATTTTAGGTTCATTGGGTCTCAATATAATTGAAACACAATGGGTTTAGCAATTTTTTACTAGTCAAAACCTAGCGTAATTTGTCCACGAATTTCACCGCTTGGGAATGCATCTGAGTGGAAGTTAGTGTAAAGACCTCCGTCTGCCATAACATTCATTTGCTCAGCGGTTAACGTAGTATTAGCTGGCACAGACCACATACCGCTGGTTCCGGCAGTAAGTCCAATTAGAACATCACCATTTACGCCCATTTCACCCTCGTGAATGTGAGCCATGTTTGCTGTCATACCGGTAATGGTAACGCTGCCTGACAGTGCACCTGTAGATGTATTCAAAGTAAATGCACCAGCGCCGCTTGCTGTTGTAGTTACTGCAGGCACTTCTTGTAGGCCGTTTGCGATGATGCCGTACACTTCAATATTATCAGGCGTGATTTGGCCGCGAATTTCACCACCAGTATTAGCTGCTGTATGCACATTCACATAATGACCACCTGCCAGTAGTTGCGTAGCTGTGGCTTCATCTAGTGCTATGCTTCCGTCTGTCATCCAAACGCCAGCGGTGCTTTCACTTTCCACAAGTCCTACAAGTACGTCACCATTTTCACCAGCAAACCCAGTATGAATGTGCGCCATAGTCGCATTTTCAATAGTGGTTACCGCCACAAGAGAAACGTTGTTGTTTGTGGTGTCGAAGAGCGCATAGCCAGACCCCATTGCCATGGTGTCAACTGCTGGTACCTCTTGGCTGCCGCTTAGTGAGAATGTTACTACCGCAGTTGTGTCGGGAACAATCTGACCACGCACTTCACCGTTAGGGTTAGCGGTAGTGTGAACATTTAAATACCACTCACCGCTAGTCAGCGCGTCTAAGTTGCTAGGTGAAATATTAGTTTCAGCGAGAACATAAGTACCATTACCAGCATCAGTCAGTGGGAAAGCAACCGGACCATTCATACCAATGCCGCCATCGTGTACGTGTACACCAGTAACATCCGTTAAGCCTGATACGTCAACACTTACGCTAAACGCCGGTAAGTCTTCGTCAATTTCGACCACTGCAGTTGCCATAGACATAGTAGTTACGGCAGGCACTTCTTGTGACCCACTTAAGTTTACATTGTAAGTCATGTCAGCATTAAAAGCTGGTGGAGGTGGTGCTAGGCCATCAAGCAACGCTAATTGAGGTAAATCACCTTCCATCGCGCCATCTAGTGCGATAGCAGTGTAAATCTCACCATTCTCAAGCGTTAAAACGCCTGTTTCGATTGCCGCTGTTTTGGTGCCTGTTGGTGTAACCGTAACTACGTAGTCACCTTCTGCAAAACTTACGTAACCTGTTTCAACAAGCTCGCCAGTCTCATAGGCAATATCGGCAAATGCCGGGTCAACCGCATCAATTTCGCCATCTGCGGTTACGTAAATATCGACGTTACCCGCTGAAGGTGAAGCATGTACAATACGCACTTTCGCTTCTGTCGCTACGGAGCGGGGCATATCAACAAGCACATCAAGTTCTGGTGCAGCCAAAACGTTGTTTGCGATAGCGGTATAAGACATACCTACTTCTAGCGTCAACTCAGCATCGTCAATTGCCACAACACTGTTGTCGCTATCGGCTACAACGTCAATAAGATAGTCACCGGCTGCAACAGACAAATAATCTGTGGTGCGCGGGAACTGTATTCCGTCCACTAATACTATTTCGTTATTTGCTACAACATCAACCGCTGGTGCGTCGCTGATACCGTGCACAACGCGGATAGCAGCACCTGCTTCTGCATCCCAAATCTTGAAGCTTCCATCACCGTCCGCGGCCAGTAATGTTACTGGTGAATCGCCGGTACCTACGTTATTAGTAGCAGCGATAAGCAAATCGGCACCGTCTGCAAGGTTTACCGTACCAGAGTCGTATACAACTGTTGTCTCACCGGCCGGTGTAATACGAATTTGATAATCGCCCGCAGGTACTTGAATTAAATCGGTTGCGTCAGTAAATTCAGCAGTAACAAGCGGCTGCTCGGCAGTGATATCTGTATCTGGTGCCGTAACATAAATATCAACCATAGGAGCCATTGATGCTGCATGTACAATCTGTACTTGAGCATTACCCGCGTCAACTGCGGTTTCCATACTGGTCACTGTTAAAAGCGATAACGACTCATCGCCAACATTACCTACGGCAAAAATATCGTAGTTCATGTCAGCTTCTAAAGTAACGTCAGCTTGCAGCACTTCAGCGTTTTCACCTGGAAGAATGCCTGTAACACCAATATCGTACATGCCTGTCTCGACTTCGAAGCGAGATGAAGCAACTTGGTAATCAACGCTTTCAAGATCGTTGAGTATGGCGTCGTTAGCAGTGATGTTTACCATTGGTGCGTCTGATGCTGCGTGAACAACTCGAACGTTTGCGTATTCTGGGGCGGGTGTGGGCTCTTGTACGACATCGTCGTCGTCATCCGAGCAGCCAATTAAAAACAGTGGTAATATTGAACATGCAAGGAGCGCTTTGGTCCTTCTCATATTTTGTATCCTCTTAATTGTGTTGTGGCAAACTCGGTTACGCTGAGCAAATAAGAGAAGATCAACCTCCTTGCAACATTAACGTAATGTAATGTTTTCAATAATTTCACATTTACTCTGTTCCTTGGCAGTTTGTTCTACAAAATAGAACGAAGCCTTCATGTTTTTGATATTTTCATCCCACCCGATTGCCGTAATATAGCCATATATTATCGAAACAACGAATATTGGAGTTCGGCATGAAAAAAGTACTGGCTATATTTTCCAGCCTAAATGGCAACCAAGGTAATTCTTCAAAGCTTGCAAACGAGTACCTTTCAAAAATTGAGAATGACGGTTCTGTGCACATTAACCGCGTGGATGTTGCCTCTCTGGCACTGCCTCATTTAACAGGTGAAGAAATGCAAGCGTGGATGACTGAGGCGTCTGAGCGAAATGAATCACAACAGGCATTGGCAAAAGTCTCTGATGACATTGTTGAAGCAGTAAAAGCGGCTGACGAAATTGTGCTAGCCGTGCCAATGTACAACTTTGGCATCCCATCGAGCTTAAAAGCTTACTTCGACCGTATTGCAAGAGCTGGTATAACATTTAAGTATACCGAGACAGGTCCTGTCGGATTGCTAGAAAATAAATCAGCGACTGTTTTTGCCGCGCGTGGTGGTGTGTATGCAGGTTCAGACTTTGATACGCAAACGCCGTATTTAAAACACTTTTTAAATTTTGTTGGTATCAGTGACGTTAAATTCGTTTACGCTGAAGGACTTAACATGGGCGAAGAGCAAGCAAACAAGGCTTTTTCTGAAGCAAGCGAAAAAATTATTGAACTAACCAACAACTAAACACACTAAATTAATGCAGTTAGCTAAAACGTAGGAAGTATGTTTTCAGCTAAAAGTGTGTTCCAAGTTGAGTGTGCTTGATTGCCCCGCGTGTTACGCGGGGCTTTTTTATGCGCGGCTTTTAGATTCTCGTTTGGTGTGACCTATAGGCAGCGTTGATATTCGCGGTTTTATTCGCTTTTGAGGAGTGCCTCTATGTCAGCGATAAAAGCCGGATCAGTGGGCTTTGTTGAACTAGGGTAGTGGGTTATTTGCTTACCAGAGCTGTCAATAAGGTACTTATTAAAGTTCCATGATGGCGCTTTGCCGGTGGCGGTTTTTAGCATTCTATACATAGGATCGGCGTCTTCACCTTTTACCGATATTGGTTCAAACATCGGAAACTTTACGCCATAAGTCAATTCACACAGTTCTGCCGTTTTGCCTTCATCATTATCTTCTTGGTTAAAATCGTGCGACGGGAAGCCAAGTACTACAAAATCTTTGTCTTTGTAGTCACTATAAAGGGCTTCTAAACCTTCAAATTGTGGCGTGTAGCCGCAATAGCTGGCTGTGTTCACCACTAAAAGGGTCTTTCCGGCATATTCGTTACACAAATTCACCGTTTCTTGTGAGTTGAGCTTACGCTTCATGAACTTTAGTACGCTGGGGCACTCGCTCGCAAAGCTAGGAGTCGTGAAAAAGCTGAGCGCAAGCAACGCAGGTACAAAACCTTTCGCTTTCATAGTGTTTTACCTCATCAGTGAATTTTTGTTATTTTGTTCAGGCCGACAGACCAGTTTCACAACCATAAACGCAGATGGTTTACGTTTGGTTCACTATCTCAATCGATGAACGTTAGCGTATTAGTAACTGCTCTGCGTATAATGTTAACGTTTTTTACATAACAACGACTTAAAATAATGAAAAAATACTCTTCTTTACTCATCGCGGCTAGCGTTACTTTTGCGTTGGGCGGATGTGCAAGCACTACTAACGAACCATCTAGCCAAATAGCGTCTACATCGCTTCCTGCTGCCACTGTCCAGCAAACCGTTACACCCGATGTCGCGCCTCAGAACAGCGCGAAAAATGGTGAAATTACTTTAAAGCAAATAATGTCAGACCCACAATGGATGGGCGCGCTACCCGAAGGTATGGGGTGGTCGGTCAATGGCGATAAAATTGTTTTTGAAAAAGAAAGGCAAGATAGCGCGTTAACAGATGTTTATGTTGCTGAACTCTCAAACCCTGCAAATGCCGTAAAAGCGCCATTATCAGATTTGCACAAGTATCGTTTTGACGAACGTGTAGTAAGAAATGATGGTGTAATTGCTTATTCATTTGAAGACAGTGTTTATGTGCAATTTACCAACGGTGAAACCGTGCGTATAGCGCGTGGCGGGAATGCGCTGTCAACGCTTTCATTTATGACTGATGGCCGCTTAATGGCGTTAAGCGGTAACAAATTTATTGCTATAGACCTATCTAACGGCACCCGCGAAGAATTATTGAGCTGGGAGTTTAGCGACGAGCCCAAAGCGGTTGAGCCGCCTAAAGATTATATTGCCGAGCAGCAGCAGTCGCTGGTGGAATACATCAAACTACAGCGCAAAAACAGGCAAGAAAAAGACGACGCGCATAAAGCGTTGGCCAAAGAAAACAGCAGTGTAGCACCTACGCCTTTTTACTTTGATAAGTCGCATCGACTAGCGGGTATTAGCGTATCACCTGCGGGTAACTTCGCGGTAGTAGCAACCACGGAAAGTAAGCCGACTCGTGATGACAGCGACATCATGCCGCATTATATCCAAGAAGACAGCCGTATTGCCGCGAAGCCGGTACGCCAACGCGTTGCAGATGCAGAATCGGTAAATCATGAACTGTGGCTGCTTAATTTGAAAACTGGCGAGAAGAGTGAACTTAAATACTTTAATTTGCCTGGCTACAATGACGACGTACTTGCTGACGTAAAAGCAGAAAACGCGAAGGCAAAAGGCGAGACCTATGAAGTTAATCGTTTGCCGCGCGACATTACCTTACTGCAAAGCTGGTATTGGACTAAGCCTTCGATTCGCTGGCACAAAAACGGTAACGCTGTTGCCGTTATGCTAGAAGCGTGGGACAACAAAGACCGCTGGATTGCAACGGTCGACCTAGAAAATAAAACGCTAGAAAACCAACATAGGCTTCATGACGATGCGTGGGTAAACTACCGTTTCAACGCGTTTGATTGGCTAAATGACAGCGAGACGCTTTACTATCAGTCTGAGCATACTGGTTACTCTCACTTATACGTTCAAAAGCCTGGCGAGAAGCCTGTCGCGCTAACCAGCGGCCGTTTTATTGTTGACGATTTAACGCTTTCTAGCGATGACAATTATATCTACTTTAAAGCTAACATGGAGCATCCGGGGCTTTACGAAGTTTATCGTGCAGATTTAAGTGACAATACCATCGATACCATGACTGATTTGAATGGTATGACAGACTACTCACTTAGCCCTGATGGTAAAAATTTGCTGCTAAGCCATAGCAAGGTGAATCAGCCACAAGAGCTTTACGTTAAGCCAGCAAACGAAACAACAGCGGCAAAGCAAATCACGCAAAGCACCAGTGCAGATTTTAATGCACTTCCATGGGCGGTGCCTAACATCGTTGCTATTGAATCGACGCATACCGATGCACCTATTTACGCACGAGTATATTTACCGGAAAATTACGACAAGACGGCACCAAATAAAGCGGTAGTGTTTAATCACGGTGCAGGCTACTTGCAAAACGCCCACATGGGGTGGTCTGGTTACTTCCGAGAATACATGTTCCATAGCATGCTCGTGCAGCAAGGCTATGTCGTACTAGATATGGACTATCGCGCTAGTGCTGGCTACGGACGTGATTGGCGAACCGCTATTTATCGTCAAATGGGTACGCCTGAAGTGCAAGATTTGCGTGATGGTGTTAACTGGCTTGTTGAAAATGCAAATGTAGATCGTGAGCGTATTGGCACATACGGCGGTTCATACGGCGGCTTCTTGACCTTTATGTCTATGTTTACCGCGCCAGATCTGTTTGCGGCAGGTGCAGCACTTCGTCCGGTAACCGATTGGGCCCATTACAACACGCCATATACGGCAAACATACTGAATACGCCTGATATCGATCCCATCGCTTTTGAGCGTAGCTCGCCGATTTATTTTGCCGATGGACTAGAAAAGCCTTTGCTTATCAATGCGCCAATGGTTGATGACAACGTGTTTTTCCACGACACCGTGCGATTGGTACAGCGCCTTATCGAGCTTGAGAAAGAAGATTTTGAAACGGCCATTTATCCGGTAGAGCCACATGGCTTCGTACAACCAAGCTCTTGGCTTGATGAATACCGTCGTATATACAAGCTATTCGAAGAAAACTTATAGGCAAAACTGCGAGTGCAACCCAGTGATTAAGAGCCACTGAGTTGCTCACAGCGCGGTAGCTATTAAGGACGGAAAAAGCTTACAAAAAAGGCCCAAATTCAATGAATTCGGGCCTTTTTTTAATCTTCATTTTTTGCTTCAGCACATTAATCTGCTTTAACAAATCAAAATGCGCAAAAAGAGTGACGCTATATCGCTCGAGTTTCTATTTTCTTTTCGCCGTAATAAACATAAGTAAAAAGATTGCGATACCCGTAAGCGCACCGAATAAATGGGCGTCTACGGCAACTTTTGCGTCAATCAGGTTTGCAACTTGTTCACTACTACCGTCTATTTGTTCGTATCCCACTTTAATCGCTAACCCAATAAGCAGTAGCCAACCCGACTTCATCTTTTCCTTAATATCAACACAGGCGCCCCATGCGAAAATACCATGTAGTGCGCCAGATAAGCCTGCGTACCAAATGAGATCTGGAGAGAAAAAATAAAGGCCAATACTGGTTCCCAAACAGCACCACACAAAAACTTTTAAATACAAACCAAGGCGATAATGTTCACCGTGGAGTGCCCACAATAAAGCCAGACCTGCTAAATTTAAAAGTAGGTGGTAGCCATTGGTATGCACGATATTGCCGCTGACTATTCGCCAAGTTTCTAGACCTTGAATGGCGTACCTGTCGTAAGCCAAATAATTGCCAGACATAGGCTCAAAGAAAAACGCGACAACGGAGCATAGCGCAATAAATAAAGGACCAGCGCTATACTTAAGCGAAAACGGCAGTGACATCATCAGTGTTAGTTATTTTTGAATTTAGAATTTGCTGGCTATGATACAGAAATTGCCTACAGGGTGAAAACTGAAGTACGCCCAAAACAAAAAGACGACAGTAAAGGAGTAATTATGTCTTACATTATTACCGAAACAAATCAGCAATGCTTAACCATTACACTTAACCGAACCGATAAGAAAAATGCGTTAACACGCGACATGTATCAAGAAATGGCGAATGCCATATTAGGTGTTAAAAACGATGGCTCAACCAAAGTGGTGGTTATTAAAGGCGCGGGCGATTGTTTTACTGCAGGAAATGACATTGGAGACTTCGCACAGCAACAAGATCACGCTCAGGTGCCAGAAACAGCTGCCTTTATGCGAGCTTTGGCTGCATGTAATTTACCGGTTATTGCACAAGTTCACGGATTAGCAGTGGGCATAGGCACAACGCTTTTACTTCATTGCGATTTTGTTTACGCCACTCCAGATACCCGATTTGTTCTACCATTCATCAACTTAGGGCTTGTTCCTGAATATGCATCAAGTTATCTTTTGCCTAAGGTTGCGGGTCATATAAAGGCGGCAGAGTGGCTAATGCTGGGCGAACCCTTTACCTCTGCTGATGCTTATCAATTTGGTATTCTGACAAAAATTGTCGACGCTCACGAAATAGATCAAACGGTTCAAACTACGGTAGAGAAACTCGTCGCCAAGCCTTCATTTTCGCTTAAACAAACAAAAGCGCTATTAAAAGGTGACGGAGAGCGAACAAACCAACAAATGAACGAAGAGTTTGATATATTTTTAGAAGCGTTGGGCACAACCGCAGCTCAAGAAGCGTTTGATGCGTTTCTTAAAAAACGCCCAATAAACCCCGAAAAATTTAAATAAGAGGAAGTATTATTTTGAGACGCAGTGCTTTTTTCAGAGCTTCAGTGGTAACTCTTGCATTATCTAGCTGTTTTATTTTTGGTGCGAACGCGAAGCAAACACGTGAAGTCGGAGAACCAGAAGCGGCAACAGGCTACATAGAGAAAAAGGCATTTGAAGCCGAAGATTATATGGTTGTAGCGGCAAATCCCTATGCGTCTTGGGCGGGAAAGAATATTTTAGAAAAGGGCGGAAGTGCGATCGATGCAGCGGTGGCTGTACAATCGATGCTTTCGCTGGTTGAACCACAATCGTCAGGTATTGGTGGTGGTGCGTTTATCCTTTATTGGGATAATAAGAACAAAGTACTTCACACCTTTGACGGCCGTGAAACAGCACCGAAAGCTGTCAATTCTCATTGGTTTATTGAAGGTAATAAGCCAATGCGCTGGTTAGATGCCGTAGTAGGCGGTAAGTCAGTTGGCGTGCCTGGAGCAGTAAAAGCGCTAGAAATGGCTCAGGGCGAGTTCGGCAAGCTGCCTTGGAATACGCTGTTCGACGATACAATCAAAACAGCTGAAGACGGCTTTAAAGTATCGCCGCGTTTAGCCAAACTTGTTGCATTAGACTATCACCCTGGGCTGAAAACTTTTCCTGCAAGCTCTACTTACTTCTTCCCGGCAGGCCTGCCGTTAAAAGAAGGCACGGTAAAGAAAAATAAGAAGCTGGCTAAAACCTTAAGAGGTATTGCTGAAAAAGGCAGCGATTATTTACTGAAAGGCGAAGTTGCCGAAAAAATAGTGGAAGCGGTTAATAATGCGGAGATTAACCCTGGCCAAATGTCGTTGGAAGATTTAGCAAGCTATGAACCAGTAAAACGTGAACCCGTATGTGGCTTGTACCACGAAAAACGCATTTGCGGTATGGCACCACCTAGCTCAGGTGGCGTAAACGTTTATCAAATTCTAAAAATGTTAGAAGGTTTTAACCTTAGTCAATACGCACCGGATTCAGTAGAGTTTGCCAACCTTTATACGCAAGCAAGTGCGCTTTCATATGCCGACCGCGAGAAGTTCATTGCGGATAGCGATTTTACTAACTTGCCGTTTGCGGCCATGATTAATACCGCTTATCTTCAGCGCCGTGCCGAGAGTATTGCTGTTGATAAAGAGTGGCGCCGCAAACGGGCGGGTAATCCTTACGCCGATGCGAATGTAGCACTTGGTACGTCAATGGAGCTGCCCAATACCTCACACGTTTCTATAGTAGACAAAGAGGGCAATGCAGTATCAATGACTACCAGCATTGAATTTATGTTTGGTTCTGGGATTATGGTAGAAGGCTTCCTGCTTAATAATCAGCTTACCGACTTTTCATTTTCGCCAACCAAAAACCGTTTTCCAGTACCAAATCGCGTAGAGCCTGGTAAGCGTCCTAGAAGTGCTATGAGCCCTACCATGGTGTTCGACAAAGAAGGGAATTTAGAGGTGGTTGTAGGCTCGCCGGGCGGCTCTAGAATTGTAAGCTACGTCGCTCAAACCCTAATTGGAGTTTTAGACTTTGGCTTGGATATTCAGCAGGCCATTAATCTTCCTAAAATCACTAATCGAAACGACTACACTGCGTTAGAGAAGGGCACACCAATAGCTGAGCTTGAAGAGCCGTTAAAGGCACTCGGCCATAACGTTAAAGTAGTGGATTTAAACAGCGGTCTTCATGGCATTCAGTTTAAATCAGGTAAATTAATTGGCGGCGCAGATCCTCGCAGAGAAGGCATTGCAGTAGGGCGCTAATTTGGCGTTTGCCTAGTTAAAACTAAATGCAGCAATGCGCTGTTGAGTGAGAGAAAGCGGAAGGTTAAATATCTTCCGCTTTTTTGTTTGTGCCGGGAAGTAACACTCGAGAGAAGAGTTCTCTTTTATCGATTAGTTCGTGTAAGGCAATCAACCATCAAATATTAATGTAACCTTCAAGGTAAGACACCGCTTGGCCAGAAATAAGCACGCGGTCACCTGCCACCTCACATTTTAATGTGCCGCCTCGTTTAGATGCCTGATAAGCCATAAGTTTTGATCGTCCAAATACTTTTGCCCAATAAGGCGCTAGCCCAGTGTGGATTGAACCGGTAACCGGGTCTTCATCACCGCCGTTCGCAGGCCAGAAGTAACGGGATACGAAGTCAAATTGCGTACCAGGCGCTGTCACTACCACATCATAGGGGGCGAGTGATTTTAGCTGCTCGCTGTCTTGAATTACGCTTAAAACGTCGTCTTCGTTAGAATAAACAGCAAAGTAAGCTTGGTTATTTTTTAATATACTTTTGGGCTTGATAGAAAGCCCTTGTAGTAACGCTTCAGGCACATCGTTGACTGGGTGAGGCATTCTATTGGGGAAGTCCATTTGAATGAATCCGTCGTCTTTCTTAACGACTTTCATCGTACCAACCGACTTGGCGAATAGAGAAATGTGCGGTAGTTGGTAATTTTCGCTAAAGATTACGAACGCGGATGCCAGCGTTGCGTGCCCACAGAAGTCGATTTCCGTCATGGGGGAAAACCAACGTATAGCAAATACGCCATTATCATCTTCAACTAAAAAGGCGGTTTCTGAAAGGTTATTTTCAGCAGCGATTTCTCGCATTTTTTCATCGCTAAGCCATTTACCCGTTATAACTACTGCAGCAGGATTGCCCTTAAACCTTACATTAGTAAATGCATCGACAACGTTAATTTTAATTTTCATTCGAACGCGCTTTTTTTATGATCGTATTTAAGTCTGGTTTAATTGGCATTGCCTTAAATGGGCTAACGTTAGCGCCACCTGTATTTCCATGAGGTACTAGCCCAAAAACAGTTTTTGTGGCAGCGCCCGCAATTCTGAAAAGTTGACCAAAAAACTCACCAATATTGCCTTGTTTCACTGCCCATAAAAGCATTTGAACGTGTACTTTAACGTGTAGCCTTGTAGAGGCTTGACCAAGAACGTGGGCATTTTCTAAGTGTGAAAAAGCACACTGTTGGCTGTTTTGGTTTTGCTTTCTATGAGCTAGCGCTAGTTCAGCTTCTACATAAGGGCGAATATTGCGCGTAAAGCCTTTTGCTTTGAACATGGTGTAAGCACCTTTATTGAGGTTGATTTAAACCAAGCTCTTTTTGCATTTTCTTGGTTAACCCTAACGATACTAGTTTATAAGATGCGCTTAAATAGTATTTTAACGCTTCATCTTCATCACTCTCGCAATCGTACTGTTGTATCCATTTCATTCCACGACTAGCGAGATAGGGCGCAGGCCTATAGCCAGGCTTTTCTTCCAGAAAATAATAGTTTTGCTCAGATGTTTTAAAGGTAAAAGCAGGGTGTCCGTCCTTACTAATGCTCCCTATAGCAAAGACTTTACCACCTACTTTCCATACTTCTGAATTCCCCCACTGAACGACGTGAGTAGTGTGGGGGAGTGCTTTGCAATAGTGATTGAATTCATCAATGGTCATATGATTCTATTTATTGAAGAAGCTGACTAGTGGTTATTGTGATTAGTAAGCATCTTAATAAAGGTTTGGTTCATATCGCTACCCTCTTTTAAGAACTCGTAATTAAGCAAGTGGTCTGCCCCTTGGTAGTTTATGTGCTTACACTTATGTTTAGTGCGCGCATTCATTTTTTCACAAACTGTTTCAGCCATAGTAGGCGAGGGCCAAATTTCATCGTTTTCGCCAGTCATTAACACAACATCGGCGCTGATTTTCTGTACAGGAATATTAGCTTTACCGTTGTCTGCTCGATTTTCTAAAGATTGCGTATAGAGATCTAGCAAACCATTAACTTCACCCGACGGGTTGAAAGGAACAAACGCTAAGTCTTGCCCGTCGTAAGTCCAGCTGGAACCAGGCACTTTACTCCAATCTTTCAAAATACCTGCCCAAACAACAGAGCTAGGCGCAATAGCAACCACATTTGAAATACTTGGTTCTTTCGACGCTAGAAGAAGTGACAGTTCAGCGCCTTTCGACCAGCCAACTACAATAACGTTGTCCGGCGTGGTTTCGGGTTGTGATTTTAACCACGACATAGCCTGAATTACATATTCAAGAGGTATTCTCTCTAACTCTGGTGGTAAGCCTTCTTCCTTAAAATAAGCTAAAGCTAGGGTAGGGAATCCCGCTTCAACGATTGGACTAGCGAGCTTTTCTGGCACGCCGCCTTCGGATCCTCCAAGCACTAAAACGCCAACTTTACGTTCTTGTGACTCTGAAGAGTAATACGTAGCAACAAAACCATCATCTTCTATTTTTAGTGAGCGCGTAGAGGCTTCACACGAGAAAGAGACTAGCAAGGAAAAGAAAAAATAGATAAGTAAGGTTTGTGTTTTCATTTTTTTACCCGTTTTTTTAACATGAAATTAAGGTTGAGTACTCAACTGAAATAGCGCGCTCGATTATTCAATGGTCTTATGATTTTGTATATCGTTGCATATTTCGCAATGGATCCGCTTTTTAAAATTGTAAATGCGGCGAGCTGCAAATATAGAAATAGATATAAAAGCCCATGTAACCCCGAATTCAAGAGAGTAGGAAAAAGACTGGCCTTTAAAGTATTGAACACTGGCAAAAATAGTGGCCAGCAAGGGATATGCGACTAGGTATTGTAAAGTCCATTTTTTTATAGGCATTGTCGTTCCTTCGTAAATCTTCAAAATATAGATTTAGACTATCACTAGTGTTCATCTACATATAAGCGTTGATAAAATGCGTGTCAATTTTAACCTTAAGATTGCTCATACATTTTAATAGGCATTCCATTTTCATTTCTGAGTATTCTTTTTGATTTTTTTCTTTCTAACTCAGCTTTCCATTCTGGCTTAATCACAAGATAGTAATAAACGATAAAGCCTAGCCATGATAATAAAAACGACATCAAGAACCAGATGACCTTGTTATTACCAGAAGCCTTTTTAGATATAAGTGCTAGAACCCAAGGTAGGATATTTATTGTGAAAAAAGAGATAAAAAGTACAAGTAAAAACGATAAGTTCATAAAATATCCTTTCTTATTAAACTATCTAATAGAGAACACGGCAGCCATCTAAGATGTGAAACTCGTGTGCGAAAATTAGAATCTACGTGTCGGGATCCGTGCTTACGTATTTCAACGGCCAGTTCGAGCTTCTTACTAGTGTGCCTTCTGACCTTGGAAACATCAATGATTCTCAAACTCAGGCTTGGCGTAACTACTTTTAAAACTAAATGCATCCTGAGATTCTCCATTTTCCCGAAGATGGTCTAATTTAGTGATAGCTTCCTGAAGGGTTGGAATATGGCCCTTCGGTATCCACCAAAGCACATAAGATGCTTCGCTTAAGGGCAAAAACCACTCTTTTTTACGCTTAAGGAAATCAATGTGATGCGTCTTGAACATGAAGTTCTTAAGGGACTCTACGCTTTCCCAAACAGACATGTTAACAATGATATCTGGGTTATTTTCTACCTCTATATTAGTGGCATCACCTGATTCGTCTTTCAAACGCCAGATAAATCCTGGACTTTGTTCAGCAATGGCGTTGATAGGGTCTAAGTTATTTACAAAGTCCGCCATTTCGGGGGACTCCAAGTTAAACCTGACTTTTCCAATATTCAATTGAGCGAGATGCATATTGTCTCCTTGACTTTTAACTTAGAGAACGCGTTTTATAAAGTTAATCTAGGTCTAGTACTTTGAAATGCCTGTCTTGGAATTAGTTTACGCATTTTCCAAATAACTTACTTTTGAATGGAGAAAACGAATAGTTAGCTCCAATTTTAAAATAGTTGCTTGAGCAGTCTGCTCAGATGCCTGTTCAGCACATTGGCACCCAAAGAATCGGTGTAGGCCATCTTTAAAAGAATAAATAGGTTAACTGGTTCTTTTGAAAGGGGCGCTCGATTCATTATTTACCTTGATGCATAACGCCTAGCTAAACTGGCGCAAAATAGCAGGCTAAAATTAGCGACGAAGGAGCGCAAGCCTGCTGTTTTTCGTCCCTTGGTTAAAGCGTTTGTTATGTTTAAAACACTCTTAATTGTAAGGTTAAAGCTTAACATCTAACTCAGGCACACCAGTTAGAATTGGGGGTAATCGCCAACCATTTCTCAGATTACCGTGAGCCTCAGGGAAAAATAGAACACCAGACTTTTTAATCGCTTTATTGGATATAAAACGTTTTAATTTTTTAAAGACATCTTTAGAGCGCTGAGTTTCACAAAAGCCATCAATCGTACTTTGTAAAATTGTACTTCCCTCAACCTTATCTAAACCACTACCCTAGGTGGTTTACCATGAAAGTCCAAGTACAGTTTTTTGAGATTATCTGGGACGAGAGGCCAGCCACGTTCAATACCTTCTTTGGTACCTTTCCAGAATAAGTGCTCTGTATAATATACATCTATGTACTCGAATTCTGCTTCGGTTGCAGTATCTAGTTTCTCGCTCATGTAATGCAACTGCTCAAGTGCTTCTTCTAAGTCGCCTTGGTTTAACAAAATAGTCGTCAAATTTGCAAACTCTCCCATTAGAAATGTAAGCGCCCAACTCTCATGTTTTTCCATAAGAGGAACAACGTCAGGAAACTTAGTGCGGATCTCTTTTAAGAATCGTCTTATTTCTGATTTAGCCATTGATTTCTCAGAAGCTTCTAACATTAAGCTAAGAGGCGCATATGCGCTGAGCATAATGGCGAAGCGGCCCCGCGTATATGCCTTCTAGTGACCAACGGGAACGGCTTTATTTGTTTGTTACATCGCAAGACCTCTGAACCTCCCTAAGACCTTTTTATCGGGTATTTGACAATGCTTTGTACCACCGAAAAGCTTAATACGGTTGCGAGCAAAAATTCTGTAGAAGAAGTCTCTAAAAGAACGCGGCAAGATTTTAGTTACACCGAATAAAAACCAGAACCCAGTTAAGTCTTTTGCGATTTCTAGTGCAGCGTCAGACCAAAGAAAAACGTTTCCGTTCTTAACTAACATAAAAGTATCAACACCTACAGTATCAACTTTGTAACGTTCGATAACTTCTTGAGCATATTCTGATTGCATTGGTGAGAATATAAAACGTTCAGTTTTGTCGCGCTTCAAAATAAAGGCAACTGCTCCATTACAGAAGTTACACACCCCATCGTAAATAACTAAGTCCTTGTCTTCCATCGAACTATCCCGCGATATAACGCTAAGCTTTGAGGCAGTGAGGCAGTGACGTAGCGACATATCTACGAAGTGCCGTTGCGTTACTGTCCCAGTGACCAAAGGGAACGCGTTAAGCGCCTCGTTAAACACAAGTTTCAGCTAACGAAGTGCTGGCTTGCGATGTGTTTGAAAGCATTTTCTCCATACTTTGTTTTAGAACCATTACTTCCTTGGCCCTATTCTCGTTAAGAATTTGATGGCCAAGCTCTAGTAATTCGATGCGTGTTCTGACGAAACTACAGATGGCTTGTTTTGCGTTTTCTAATTCACCATTTTCTATTTGTTGATGAACAGAAGAAAGGTGAATAATGCTGCTATATAACTCTGTAGAGTTTGAACTAGCGCCCGCCGACGTACTGATATATGCGCCGAGAAATAATCCCGAAGTAAAAATGGCTATTGAGAATAGTGAACAAATAATCTTATGTTTCATTCAATACTTCCTTGTGCATAACGCCTAAATATGGGGCACAAACAGGCAGGCTATAATGGCGAAGCCGCCTAGCTGTTTGTGTCCCAGCCCGACTGCGGGCGACATAAATTTTTTGTTAGGTGATTTACCTTTGAGCACAATACAACAGTTATTTGAAAATGTTAAAGATACTGATTGCACTAGCAATATCCCCTAGGTCATTAAAAAATCCAAAAATTTTAAACACTGTTATGTATGCCCCTGGATTTGTTAAACCACTTATGGAAATTAAAGTAAATATGCCTGTTCCGACGAGATAGGAAATATTGGTGTTACTAAACTCTTGAACATGAGACAAAACGAAGAAAGTGCCATAACCGAAAAAGAGTGAAAACGGTAACGAACATAAGAAACCTAAGAACAGAATTTTTAATTTTTGAAGCATAACCATCCCTAGTCACCTAACTTTTAAACAAGGGGCGATAACGAGTAGGGCATTATGGCGAATCGACCCTGTGTTAGCGTCCCAGTGGGCTTTAGCCTACGACTTGATTTTTTTGTTATAAATAAAATGTTGAGAAAAGGGTAGTGGCGCCAATAGAAACTACTACGGTAACAATTAATGCAACAATCGCTTTAGATAGAAGAACTGTTCCGTGCTTTAGGCCATAAAATTTATAGGCGTACACCGGAACACCAATGAAGCCTATTAATGCACAAAACAAGGGATACATTCTGAGCTGTGTATGTCCATTCTCTCTACCGTGTTGTTTGCACCAAATGAAGAGGCAAATTGCTACGAAAATCGTATGAATGTGGTAGGTGAAGAGCTCGATGCCGCGAGTAATTAAAAGGTATTCGTCCACTAATGAAGAAAGGATAAATGAAACAAAAATTATAAAAATTGTCTTGTGTGATGATTTCATGGTTTATGTATAACTTTAAGCTAAGGGGCGCTAGCGTATGGGCTATAATCCGAACGAAGTGAGTCAGCCCACATGGCAGCGTCCCAGCGACCGGAGGGGGTGGCTTGAGCGTCTTGTTAGCTGCGTTCGTGCCAATACCCTGGTTTTCGGTGGTTGTGCATAATAGCTACCACACTAATTTCCCTGTTTTCGATAATTTTATAAATAATAGAGTATGGGAACCTGCTTAAGACAAAGCGTCGATGAGTTTGCCCCACTTTTGTCCATGCCGATGGCAAAGAGCTAACTGAATCGATGGCTTCCTTTAGTTCTTGAGTAAATTCGTGACCCAACCCCAATGACTGTTCTTGATACCAATCAAACGACCCTTTTATTTCCCTTTTAACCTCTGGGTGAAAGGAAACAGGTAGCATTTTTTAATTAAGATCCTTTTCTATCTCTTCCCAACTAATGCTTTTTACCGCACCAGACTCTAGCTCTGCGCTGCGAGATTCTGCAAGTTTTACCCACTCGGATTCCACATCGCTATCAATCTTGGTATCCATAGCCGTTAAAAGACAGTGGGCAGCAAGTGCTTTCTCTTTAGTACTGAGTTGCTCGATATTTTCAAGCATCACTTTCAATGCATCAGACATAAAATAACTCCCATTGGGTATGATTTGATATTACCACTAAAAAAGAGAAGTGAAAGGCTGGATTTACAAGTAGCGGGTAACACCCACATAAGGGGCAGTAATGCGTGGGCTAAAATTTAGAGCGAAGCGACAGAGCCCACGTGTTACTGTCCCAGCGAGTGGCTTAATGTGATTGTTATGTTTAACGCTTTGGACGACGCCCGCCACTTTTTAAACATGCCTCCATAGACTGATATGGAGTGTAGTTTTTTGTCTTGGAATAGTAAGTACTACCTTTAGCGTGACATATGCCGCTCTTGCTTTTTTTAACAGGTGGCTCCTCTGCCAAAACAATCTGCGGTGATAAACCTAAAAATAAAGCTAACAATACTGCCAAGGACTTCTTATAAAAACTGGGGTTCATTGAATGTTCCTCCTTAAACATAACTTTTCAATAACGGGCGCAGGCACGTAGGGCAAAATGGCAAAGCCGCCCTGCGTGTATGCGTCCCAGCGAACGAAGTGAGCGAGTTTATTGAGTTGTTATGTGCGTAGCCACTTACAGCGTTATTTCGCATTGAGTTTCCCGATTTCCTCTTGTGAAATTGCCCAAATGTGAACCCGCTCTAATTTCACTTTGCTGAGGGTAACCGCGATGATAAACGCAACAGGGGTAAGAATATAAGCTAGCGGGGTGAGGCCCAACATATAGCAGCCGAAGATATGAAGTAATGCACCAATTGCGCCAACAGGAAGTCTATACTTTAAGCTATACATTTGCCCGGTAAATCGAGCAAACAATCCAATTGATGCGGGAGGGACAGCAAGCATAATGATAATGGCTGCTCCCATTTGTGAAATGAAAAGATAAAAAACAAAGCCGACAAATGCTCCGATGATTGCTCCCAAGAGTCCTTGCATCGGTTTTTGCTTTGCGTTTAATTCTTGTAACGCAGCTATCATTTCTTCATCAGTGAATCTCATAAAACTTCCTTGTTTTCAAATTGACGCAAGCACATAACGCTAAGCTTTGGGGCGCTAGCATGTGGGCTAAAATCCGAACGAAGTGAGTCAGCCCACGTG
>Ga0208059_1000121_pt1 | contig 24954 bp, 20 predicted proteins | sample DeeseametaMP0959_FD_184199 | JGI IMG/M metagenome (GOLD analysis project Ga0208059, IMG submission 184199) | Marine microbial communities from the Deep Indian Ocean - MP0959 (SPAdes) | ecosystem: Environmental > Aquatic > Marine > Oceanic | place: East of Madagascar, South Indian Ocean...
CAGGTGGGTAAACGCAAGTTTGCGCGTATTACGCTAGCCTAATGTTTTTCTGATAGTTTTTGAAAGCCCGCTTAGTTAAGCGGGCTTTTTTTTGCTTTTATAATTCAAGAATAGGTACGAAGCCCCCATAAATAAGGCGCTTGCCGTCGAAAGGCATGGGGTTTTCGTTTTCCTGCATTCTAGGATCTTCCATCACCTTTTTCCAAGCAGTATCACGTACTTCTTTTGAAGGCCAAAATGCAATGGAAAACACCACGGTTTCATTTTCTTTGGCTTTAACAGCCATCGGGAAAGACGTGACTTCCCCTTCAGGGACATCGTCACCCCAAGCTTCAAGTATTTTAGTCGCACCATACTCTTTAAAAATATCGCCGGCGAGTTTGGCGTGCTCAATGTATAACGCTTTATTTTCAGTGGGAACGGCTACAGCAAAGGCATCGATATATGACATGAGGTGACTCCGTCAAAGAATAGATACCTAAAATAGCCTAATTTATAGACAGCATGCAATGCTTAACTTTAAGGTGAATCGTAATTTATAACCATTACTAGCGTTCTGCTATTTTCGCCCATTGGTACAAACCATGCAGTGCCAGTCTCCTTGCTTTCGCAAAGGGGTAGGTTTTCAAAGGAGAACGATAAAGGGGAAGCGATAAATCGACGTCATTGCTACCCATCATACGTTGAGCAAGTCGTTGCCCTGCAAACGCGGCAAAAGATACGCCCGAACCGCAATACCCCATGGCGTAACCGATATTACCGCTAGAGCGGTTAGAATTGTTGCCGCTAACCTCATTGTCGATAAATATCCGCGGCATGCTGTCTAACGATACACTTACCCAACCACTCCAAAAATAATCCATGGCTATACCGCTAAGTGAAGGGAAACTTTTTACCATAGCGCGGTATAGTCGCTGTTTCTCTGACGCGTTATCTGCATCTTTACCTTTTACGGCACCACGACCGCCGAATAATAATCTGCCATCTGGCAAAACACGGTAGTAGTATTTCATCATCCGTGTATCCATAAAGCTCATTGGCGTGGTTAGGCCAGACTTTGCGCGCTGTTCGCTACTCAATGGCGCAGTGACAAAAATGCTCGACTGAACAGGAAATTGCTTATTGTCTACGCTGTCATGAAAGCGCTTAGGGGTATAAGCATTAGTAGCAATGAGTATGTGTTTGGCCGAAACTGACCCGCTGGGTGTTGCGACAACATATCCGGTCTTGTGCTTTTCAATGCGAATGGCTGGCGAGTCGTAAAAAAGCGTTGCTCCAAGCTCCTTTGCTACTCTTGCATATTCGCTTACTAATTTTAAAGGGTGTAAGCATGCACCCTTTAGCTCAACGCCACCATACGCCCCTTCAATACCAAAGCGCGCAATAAGGTCTTTTTCACTAAGTGGAGAGCTCGGTACGTTGAAGTGTGACTCAAGATGCTTAGCACTGGCACGGAGTAGTTCGGCTTGCTTTGGGTTATGCGCCAGTTTTAAATAGGGTCCTTCTACCAAATCGACCTGCATATCAAAGTCTGCAATACGTTGTTTAAGCAGGTGTACCGCGCCATCAAACTCGCCCTGCATAGCTTTGGCGGTGTCACGACCCCACTTGTCCTCTATGGCGCTTAAGCTCAATCGGCCGCTACCCGAGAGGATAAAGCCTCCGTTCCGGCCCGCACAGCCAAATCCCGGTGAATTCGCATCAAGTAGCGTGACTTCTTGTTTCGCTTGAGCAAGTGTGATGGCAGCTGAAAGACCGGTATAACCACCACCAATGACGAGGTACTCAGTGTTTACCTTCTTGTTTAAAGGCGGCAGTGTTGGTGGTTTGTGTGTGGCATGCCAGTAGCTGTTTGCCGCGGGTAACATTGATGAAACGCCGCGTGAAATAAGAGGATCGTAGGTCATAGAATAAAAACGTTTTTACCTTTGGCGTACTTATGGGGCTTGAAATTGAAGTAGCATTTCCGCACCTTCACACTCGCAATAACCCTCGCATACAGGGCAATCGTAGCCTTCGTGAATAGATGCGTAGCGCCATTTATTGGGATGCTTCTTTATAAGCTGCCCCCCATTTTTAGTGAAGTACTTAAATGCGCTGTTGCCAGGGCTTGCCAACCAAATATGTGCTAAACCCGCTTCTGCGCCTTGAATTTGCGCACATTCAATCGATTTACTTAATAGTCTGCTGCCAATTCCACAGCCCTGCATTGCGGGGTCTACCGTATTACATTTGAAATAACATACGGTATTTGGATCTACTGGCCAAAGGGAAGGGCTGCACCACTCATCTGCTTCCCATTGTGTATGCGCAAAGGTTAGCCTGAAACCAACAACCTTTTTTTTGTATAGGGCTACCCAGCTAGCATTAGTATTGCCAACAAAGCTCTTTGCATAGTAATCAGCAAGTAGCTCGTTGGTTAGGTAGTTATCTCCGTGCACGTGATTACCAAGAGCAATCACCCCTGCAAAAAACTCAGGCGCTAGAGACTCGTAGCTGATATCACTTTGAATTATGTGGCTCAAATGATTTGTGGGCTTCATACTTTTTCTTTACGCGGGGCGTTTTTCATCCCGTCAAGGTGCACATCCAAGGCTTCAACTGATATCAATATTTCTCTTACCGACATCCATAGTGAATACAGAAGTGATACTAAACTTGCAGCAAACACCCAGTTTCCTACCTGTTGATAGGTGAGGTATATCGCTAGCATGGATACTACACAAAGAAAAAAACTACCCACACCTGCTATTTGCATTCGCTTAATAAGTTGAATACGTAATCGAAGGTTTTTTATTTGTGCTTGAGTATTCTCATCTCTCTCTTCTTTTGAAAAGTTTCGGATAATAGTTGCAAGCGTTAAAAAGCGATTGGTATAGGCTAGAAGCAATAAAGAAATCGCCGGAAATAACATGGCCGGAGTAGCAATATCTATTTTCATGGGTGTTTCATACAATCGTCGAGTAAAAAGAGTGTATCACAGGGGCTCAGTTACACACAGTAATCAGCCAAGAGGTTGAACTTACAACATCTTTAGTGCCAAAGACTAATACGAAGGAGAAGGCGGAATATTGAGTCTACATTCGGTCAACTGTCATGCCAGCGGCACTCCAGCCTAACATATCGCCTTCTAAATGCATGACTTCAGAAAAATCGAGTTCTTCCAATACTTTCATTGCCAGTTTGGCTCTTCTGCCTGAACGACAATAAATGATAATAGGCTTGTTTTTGTGGCCTTCTAATTCGCTAAGGTAGTCATTGATATTTTCATGGGGCATATTTACTGCGCCAGGAATGTGACCATCGGCGAATTCTTGCGGAGAGCGAACATCAATAAGGAGCCAGTCGTTGTTTGCAACTCGCTCGATAAGGTATGGTGATGCGGCAACAGAGGCTTGCGCGGTCGCTTTCGCTGTGCACTGAAGCGACACAAACAATGCAACACTGATAACAACTAGAAAACCCGCAACAACAATCCGCATGAATAAAAACTCTTACCTTTTTATAGAAGATTAGAACCTGCTCTTATTCTGTTACACAAAGGCGCTTAAATTGAGCCAAGTCGGTGTGTATCAATTGAAAACAGCCCAGCAGGTCTAGACTTAAGTATAACGCTTATGCGCTTTCTTTAATACCTTTACAGAGTACTTTTAGTTCATTTATTAATCGCAATGAAAACCGACTGGTGACGTCTGGATCCACAACAATTAAGGGGGCTTTGAGGAAAGAGCGATGATCACGCCAGAATACCTCAAGTTCTGAATGCGTACTTTTAGATGCCGCAATGAGTGCATGAGGTTGGCGAGTAAGTACATCTTTTAATGCGACTTGAGGATAGTCTACAGGACTGTCTGCAAATAATGTTTGAGCACCACACACATTCAGCAGTTGGTTACCCCACGCGTTGGGACCGATGGTCATAAGTGGAGCAGTCCACGAATAATAAAATATTGGTATAAGCGAGGATTTGTCGTATTTACTTCGAAGTTCGGCTAGTTCGTTGAGAAAATCATTGGAGAGCTGGGTCGCCTGCTTTTGCGTATTTGTAAGTGCCCCAAGCCTTTTAATTTCGCTGGCTATATCAGTGATATTTTCGACCTTGCTGCTAAATACGTTTAGACCCATCGAGGAAAGCTTATGGATATCTTGCGGCTTATTGCCTCCATCCCATGCAAGAATTAAATCAGGTTCTAACGCCACAATGGTAGCGATATCGGCACCTTGAAAATCCGCCACCCGCTTAATATTTTTCGCGGCGTCAGGATAGTCGCTATAGTCGCTTACACCTACAAGGTTAGGGCCTAAGCCCAAACTAAATGCCCATTCGGTAAGGTGGGGCGCAAGGCTGACTATCTTTAGCTCGACGGAATTTGATAAGGCGCTTGATTCCGAGCTTGGTGCAACATCGGCAGAAGCAAATTGATCTGAATGAGCTAGGTGCTTTGTCTCGGCATCTGATTCTGAGTTAGCAAATGTGAGAAGAGGTAAATAGCTTAAAATTACAAAAAAAATGGTTTTCATCATAACTGCTGTTTTCATTGGGCTACGGCCATTGCCAGCATAGCTAACGATGCAAAGGCGCTAACCGCAATCATGGCATGAGTGACCGTATTTTTGGCTGTCAACATGTGAGAGTACTTTACCTCGTTAGCGCCTCCCACGCGGGTGTATCGAATCTTCTTGTTGGCATAAATTGCTGGTCCGCCGAGTTTAATATCAAGCACACCGCCCATAAGCGCAAGCAGTAGCGACGTTTTATCTTTCACTGGGGAGCGCTTTATGGCGCGAAACCCTTTAATAGGATGGCTGACCAGTAGTGTTGCTAGACCACCAATGACCGCGGGCGGCATATTAAGTAAGTAAACAAGATTGCGTACGGGTTTGGCAAAGAAAGTCATTGCAGGGGTTCGATAATGCCACTGCCAAGATGTGAGCAAAAGCAATCGATAAATGAGTGCGCCTATGGGGCCTGCCACTACAAAGTAGAAAATGACGCCGCAATAAAGATAAAGAAACTTCAGCCATAGCGATTCTATCGCGGCTTTGGCAATTCCTATATCGGAAAGTGAATCGCATTGACGTGCAGTAATGGTTTGCGCCATTTCACGTGCGAGGGATTTTTTATTTCTTCCCACACTCGCCAGCACTTTTTTGTACTGTTGACGCTGGTAACCGTAGTCAAGCAGTGCGACAAGAATAATCGCCTCAAAGAATACGGGGTATTGGGCCATGTACACCAAGATGGCAACACATACTACCAATGGCGCAAGAAGAACTAGGGCGGCTAATGAGCCTGAAATATAGTGCTGAGACCTACCGTATTCACGAGAGGGCACCACTTTGCGCCCCATTTGCTGAACGAGGTAGCGCATGAGCGTTAATGGATGAGTACTTTGGGGCCAGCGCCATAATGCGTCAACGGCGATAGCCAGCCAAAGTACGAATAGCGACTGGTATTGCGGGTCGCTAATTACCTCTGTCATCTTATTTTGCGAGGGCCTTAATCATTGCCATAACTAATTGTGCTGAGTGTTTAGCGGCAGTGTCTAGATACTCTTTAAAGCTCACTGACGACGTTTTTCCTGCAATATCCGACAATGAACGAATGACAAGGAAAGGCGTGTCGAGCATATGGCAAGTTTGACCTATAGCTGCACCTTCCATCTCAACCGCTTTCATGTCTGGGAAGTTTTCACGCAGTTCTGCTACAGCTTCGTCGCTACCGATAAACGCATCGCCCGTACAGATTAAACCTGTTGTCGACTGAAGCGACGTAATGCCTGTGGCAGCACTACGAGCGGCTTCCATTAACCTTGTATCGCAACGGAAATCTTCAGGCATACCTGCGCATTGACCGAGCTTGTAGCCAAAATGGGTTAAATCGGCATCATGGTGAATAACGTGACTGGCGATCACTAAATCACCGATGTTTAGATTCTTGTCGAAACCTCCGGCAGAACCGGTATTGACAACAGCATCAGGGGCGTACTGTTCGATAAGTACAGTAGTAGCAATTGCTGCAGCCACTTTACCAATACCGCATTTTACTAGCACCACTTCTATGTCGTTAAGTGTACCTTCGTAAAACGTCAGGTGCTTCCACTGGGTTTCTTTTACATTCCAAAGTGACGCTTTAAGTAGCGCAACTTCTTCGTCCATTGCACCTAAAATACCAATTTTTTTCATAACTTTACCGACGGTGTTGAGGGAATTTAACGCGTGAATACGCTGCTGAAAGCGTTAATTGTATAAGGAAAACGGGCAAACTGACAGAAAAATGCCTCTGTTACCGCTATTTGAGAGTAAGAAAATAGCAAAGCAACAAAGGCCAGGGGAAGTGGGGTTATGTCTTAAGCTGCAGCTGGTCTGCTTGAACGCACTGGGCGAGTCGGGCGCTTTGGTGGCTCTGGATTATGCGTTGGCAGCTGTGCCATTTTTTGCTGTAAACGGCGATAAGGAATGAGTTTGTTTTCCAAACACTCGCGAATATCGTCAACGGTATAACCAGACTTCACTTTAATTCTTGCGTGAGGAAGGCCGGCAGCATCAAGTGCTCCGGTTACAAACCAGTCTTTTTGTGATTTATAACCATCTTTGCCTTGGCTATGAACTAAGTCGATAGCAAGAACAGGACTCATGTCGTGTTTATCTACTAATACAAAGTCGAGCTGTCTGCTAGAAGCTCTGCTGATGGCTTGGCTTGCCGTCTTTTTATTTGCAGACTGGCGAACCGCCACTAAATCGTTAAGACGCACACGGCACACTATGCGAAACTCTCTTCCCATAGCCTGTTCGATAAGGTTTAAAAAAGAGTGCTCAACGGGGGTGAACAATTGCGGCTTTCGCCTAAATGGAAATGCGACACCGCCGTCTGACAACTTTATGGCACCCAGTGCAACGACAATAAGTAACATCATTAGAATAATTGCCAATTCCATCGTAACCCTCGCAAATTTCAATAGTTAAAGCCCACGGAATGCATAATAAAGAAGCCCGCTAAAGTGTTTATATCGAAAAAAGCTTGGGCTCCGTTTGCAGTTTAAGCGTCATAAAAATGACACTCACTGTTACCGTGGAGTAGTTATTGATGATTTTGCAAAGCAGATGCCAACATGAGTAGATTTCGTAGTTGTCTTGCTAAAAGGGCTTATTTCGTTGTGGATGTAACAAGAATATCCACTTGAGAGCCAGTATTATCTGGGCTGATTATTACTCTGACCCCTTTATCTTCTGAGGATAACAACGTGCGGCCGCTAACTGGCGTGTGAGTTTTTAAAGCGGGGTGCGCCGTTTGGTAAACATTCAGTAATTCACTCGGGGAGCGAGGAGAGTGGTAAACCATTACTGCTGTCTTGCTTTCGTCAAATGCTTGGCATTGTCTTGCATCATCAGAAATCTTAACTTGCTGAAAATCAGAAGGGCAAGACCTGATGCTTGGCTTACTAGGTGAAGAGTTGACGCTTTGTTTCTTAGTTTGGTTGTTAACTTGCGCATTTAATGAAGCGTCAACAGCAATGGTATCAGCTAAGCTGGCATTGCTCGCTGCTATCGCCAGTGTTAGACAAAATGTAAGTTTCTTAATGTTTAAATGCTGCATAGATAGATTCTTCACCCGATGTGCGATGTCTTTAATTGCTTAAACGATAGTAGAGTCGTAACTCTCGCGCTTCAACTAAACCTTGGTCTATTAACGTATATTAGTGAGGTTTTTCGTATAGGTTTTGGTTTAAAGCATCACTTCATCACTACAACTCTATTACTGGTCATAAGGCGTGGTCAGTAATTGATACAGCGCATTTGTTCCACTGTAAAAGTTGCCTATACGTAAGTTTTCATTAGGGGCGTGTTGATTGTTATCAGCATTGACTAATGGAATAAGAATTACCGGCTTCTCTATACTGTTTACTAGCGGTGCGGTTGGAACAGTACCCCCCATCATTGGAATAACTACAACCTTCTCATCGCTTACAGATTCTAGTGCCTTTTGCGCCCATAGACCAACTGGCTCATCGAGGGACGTTTGTAGTGCTGCAGTGCCGGGGCTAACTTCTATAAGAATGAGTTTTTCATGCTTTAGACGGGTTTCTTTTGATGGCAATTCGTCCACAATGTGATATCCCTTAGCTGTTATATAGTCTTTTAACAGCTTAACTTGTCTGGACGAGTGAGCCTCTTTTGTAGTTCTAATATCGATGGACGCTGTAGCGCTAGCCGGAATGATTGTCCTTACTGCTGTTGTGCTTGCAGCGCTCAATCCATTGATATTTAGAGACGGAAGACTAATGGATTCATAGTAGTTGCCACCTACAGACTCTGACTTTGCTACCCCAAGGCGTGCCAATAGTGCAGTTTCATCAATAGGAATGTCTCGAAGCACCTGTTTTGTTTCTTCTGACAGAGGAGCGTCTCCGTAATAATTAGGAATAGTCACCTTGCCATTTTCATTTTTCATCCCTGCTAAGAGTGTTGAGAGCATAAAAGCGGGGTTTTGAATGTAGTTGCCAAAGTGCCCACTATGGCTATCAGAATTTGGTCCGAAAACAGTGAGCTTAACCAGTGTCGCACCGCGATGACCGAAAACTACGGTAGAAGCGTTGGATGGATGCATGGGACCGTCTAACATTACTACGGCATCTGCAGAAAGCTGCGCTTTGTTTTTTTCTATCACTTTTGCGAGGGTAGGAGAGCCACCTTCCTCGTTTGAATCAAGGAGCACTTTGATATTAACTGATGGCGTCACCTTATTCGTCGAAAGTGAGTTTATGGCTGCTAGTAACATCATAATTGGGGCTTTGTCGTCAGATGCCGAGCGCGCAAAAATACGCCAATTAGGGTCATAGTCTTTATCGAGTAAAGAGAGTGGTTTTTCAACCCAGCTGTCATTTTCTTCGATTTTTAGAACGGGCTGCCAAGGGCTGTCTTGTTCCCACAACTCAGCGTTAACCGGTTGACCATCCATATGTGCATAAAAAAGCAGGGTAGGGGCATTTTTCCCAGCTAGCATGTAATCAGCATACAGCATCGGCATGCCGTTGTTTTCCAGCAGCTGAGTATTAAAACCATACTCGCTGTATTTCGTTGCCGTCCAACGCGCAACCTTTTCTATATCAGTTGCTGATTGCGTTGCAACGTTGGGTAGCGTGAGATATTCCAAGTAGTCTGCGAACACAGCTTTAGTCGAGTGAGTGGTAAGTGCGTTACTTTCCTCTGCCTGGGCGCAATATGAAACGGAAACTAAAAATAACCCGTAAAGTAGCCCTGTCCGCAATCTCATGATGTCATCTCTTTATTCAATTATTCTATCTAATGTAAATCGTATCTCTTTAGTTTTAAATAAAAAAAGCTCGATAGCAGAACTATCGAGCTTTTCGTGATTGGACAATAGGCCTTAGTTAGCGAAGGTTAAACGCCAATATAGTCCATAATCCCTTCTGCGGCTTTACGGCCTTCGTCGATAGCAGTAACAACCAAGTCACTACCACGTACCATATCGCCACCGGCAAAGACTTGCGGGTGAGAGGTCTGGTAAGCAAATTTGCCAGCAGATGGCGCGCGTACGCGACCTTTTTCATCAAGCATAATGCCGAAGTCAGCAAACCATGGCGCAGGGCTGGGCTGGAAGCCGAAGGCGATAATTACCGCGTCTGCTTCTAGTACGTGCTCTGAACCTTCCACTTCAACAGGGCGGCGGCGACCATTGGCATCCGGTGGCCCCATTTCGGTTTTAACCAGCTTAACACCACATGCCTTACCGTTTTCATCTACTGCAATGTCTAGAGGCTGAAGATTGAATTTAAACTCAACCCCTTCTTCTTTCGCATTAACAACTTCGCGGCGAGAGCCTGGCATGCTTTCTTCGTCACGGCGGTATGCACAGGTAACTTGGGCAGCGCCTTGGCGGATTGACGTGCGAACACAGTCCATCGTGGTATCACCACCACCTAGTACTACTACGCGCTTGCCTTTCATATCAATGTAATCAGCAGGATCTTTTTCAAGGCCCATTACGCGATTGGTGTTGGCGATAAGGAAAGGTAAGGCTTCGTGAACGCCTTCAACTTCTTCGTTATCGAAACCACCTTGCATCGACTTGTACGTACCCATGCCTAAGAAAACAGCATCGTATTTATCAAGCAAATCCTGGAACTGTATGTCTTTACCAATTTCAGTGTTAAGTACGAACTCAACACCCATCTCGGTAAAGATTTGGCGGCGTAGCTTGATCACGTCTTTCTCTAATTTAAAAGACGGGATACCAAATGTAAGTAGGCCACCAATTTCTTCGTATTTGTCGTAAACAACAGGTTTAACGCCGTTACGAACCAGGATATCAGCACATGCAAGACCAGCTGGGCCTGCACCTACAATCGCCACTTTCTTGTCGGTCCATACCACGTCAGACATATCTGGGCGCCAACCCATTTTGAATGCTGTATCGGTAATGTACTTCTCAATACTACCGATAGTCACAGCGCCAAAATCGTCATTCAGTGTACATGCACCTTCGCACAGTCTGTCCTGTGGACATACGCGGCCGCATACTTCAGGCAAGCTGTTGGTTTTATGAGAAAGTTCCGCAGCTTCTAAAATGCGGCCTTCGTTCGCCAAGCTTAACCACTGAGGAATGTAGTTGTGCACTGGGCACTTCCATTCACAGTATGGGTTACCGCAGTCCAAGCAGCGATCTGCTTGGCCTTCGGTTTGAGATTGGCTCAGCGGTTGATAAATTTCCGCGAACTCTTGTTTACGTACCATGATCGGCTTTTTCGGCGGATCGATACGTTCAACATCGACAAATTGATATACGTTCTTTGCCATAAACTAAATCCTCCTACTGAGCCTGAATGCGTAATTCAGCACTTGAACGACTGATGTGACCAAGCAAGTTTTTCACATCACTGGTTTTTGGCTTAATAAGCTTGAAGCGTTTCAGCGTTGCGGCGAAATCAGTAAGCAACGACAACGAGTGCTCGCTTCCTGTTTCTTCGTAATGCTGATTAATTAAGCCACGTAAGTGCTCAGCAAGAATCGCTTTATCTTCAATTGGCATTACATCGACCAGTTCCGCATTTACACGGTTATCAAGGTCGTCGCCATCATCCATAAGATAAGCAAAACCACCAGTCATACCTGCACCGAAGTTAACACCAACCGGACCAAGTACAGCCACGATACCGCCTGTCATATATTCACAGCCGTTATCGCCAATGCCTTCAACTACCGCAATAGCACCAGAGTTACGTACGCCAAAGCGCTCGCCAGCACGGCCAGCAGCAAACAGCTTACCGCCTGTTGCACCGTAAAGGCAGGTGTTACCCATAATGGCGCTGTCGTGGGCGTCGTAAGAGATATTGCGAGGTGGGTGAATAACAAGCTTACCGCCGGTCATCCCTTTACCTACATAATCATTGGCATCACCTTCAAGGTGCATATGCAGGCCGCCAGCGTTCCACACACCGAAGCTCTGACCCGCTGTACCGGTAAGTTCAACTTTGATAGGTGTATCTTCAAAGTCGTGGTTACCGTGGTGTTTAGCGATTTCACCTGATAGCAATGCGCCGACAGAGCGATCCGTATTGCGGATTGGGTATTTAAGGGTAATAGATTTACCGTCAACAACCGCTTGCTGGCCGTCTTTAAGCATCTGCGCGTTCAATTCACCTTTATCGATAGGTGCGTTGGTCGTTTGTGAGCAGAATAAGCGCGTATGGTCGCCTGCTTTAGGCTGCGCTAGCAACGGAGACAAATCTAAACGGTTTTGCTTAGCGGTAATGCCATCTAAAACTTTAAGTAGCTCTGTGCGACCAACAAGGTCGTCGAACTTAGCAATACCCATAGACGCCATGATTTCACGCACTTCTTGAGCAATAAACTTGAAGTAGTTCATTACCATATCAGGTAAGCCAATGAAGTGGTCGTCACGCAGTTTTTGATCCTGCGTCGCAACACCGGTCGCACAGTTGTTCAAGTGGCAAATACGCAAATATTTACAGCCTAAAGCCACCATTGGACCTGTACCAAAACCAAAGCTCTCAGCACCTAAAATACCGGCTTTTACTACGTCTAAGCCTGTTTTCAAACCACCGTCGGTTTGAACGCGTACTTTGTGACGTAAGCCGTTTTCAATAAGCGCTTGCTGAGTTTCAGATAAGCCAAGCTCGAACGGACTACCCGCATATTTAACTGATGTTAGCGGGCTTGCACCTGTACCGCCGTCGTAACCTGAAACGGTGATAAGGTCGGCATAGGCTTTCGCTACACCTGTTGCAATGGTGCCAACACCCGGCTCAGATACTAGCTTAACGGATATAAGTGCCGTTGGATTAACCTGTTTCAAATCGAAAATTAGCTGTGCCAAATCTTCAATTGAGTAAATATCGTGGTGTGGAGGTGGTGAAATAAGGGTTACACCCGGCACAGAGAAACGTAGCTGTGCGATGTATTTATTTACCTTATCGCCAGGAAGCTGACCGCCTTCACCCGGTTTTGCACCCTGCGCCACTTTAATTTGAATAACGTTTGCGTTAACCAAATAGTGAGGCGTTACACCAAAGCGACCTGAAGCCACCTGCTTAATTTTAGAGTTCTTTTCAGTTCCAAAGCGAGAAGGGTGTTCGCCACCTTCCCCAGAGTTAGACTGACCGCCCAGGCGGTTCATGGCAATCGCTAGCGCTTCATGCGCTTCAGGGCTTAGTGCACCAATTGACATTGCCGCAGTATCAAAGCGTGGGAATAAGTTTTCCGGTGCTTCTACTTCACTAATATCAATAGGGTCGCAATCAGGGTTTATAGCTAGCAAGTCGCGAATGTGCGCAGGCGCACGCTCGTTAACAAGCTTCGCATATTGCTGGTAGTCGTCGTAGTTACCAGACACCACAGCCTTTTGAAGCGTACTGACTACGTCTGGGTTATAGGCGTGATATTCGCCACCGTGCACGTATTTAAGCAAGCCGCCGTGATCGACAGATTTACGCTTAAGCCAAGCAATACGGTTTAGGTTGATAAGATCTTGCTGGAAATCATCGAAGCCCGCACCTTGAATGCGTGAGGTCACACCTTTAAAGCATAACTTCATCACTTCGTTGTTAATACCCACTGCTTCAAACAGTTTAGAGCTACGGTAGCTAGCAACAGTGCTAATACCCATTTTCGACATGATCTTGTACAAGCCTTTGTTGATACCCTTACGGTAGTTCAACGTGGCCTGCATAGGAGAAATATCTAGCTCGCCTTTTTCACAAAGCTGCTCAATAGTTTCATATGCTAGGAATGGGTAAACCGCAGTGGCACCTAAGCCAATCAACACCGCGAAATGGTGTGGATCGCGGGCACTTGCTGTCTCAACAACAACGTTAGCATCGCAGCGCAATGACTTTTCAACTAAGCGACGTTGTACCGCACCAACTGCCATTGCTGCAGGGATAACCAAGCGATTTTGTTTAATGTTTCTGTCAGATAGAATAACGAACGCAGCACGCTTGTTTTTAACCAGCATTTCTACTTCGTTACACACGCGCTCGATGGCTTTCTTCAAACCTTCTTGCGGCGCATACTGAAGCTCCACGACTTCTGAGTAGTAGTTGTCTGGGTTAAATTCGCGCAGTTGCTTAAGGTCGGTATACATTAGCACTGGCGAGTCAAACAATACGCGGTCAGCGTAACCTGAGGTTTCGCTAAATACGTTTTGCTCGCGGCCAATACAGGTTGCCAACGACATAACGTGGTTTTCACGTAGCGGGTCGATAGGCGGGTTAGTAACCTGTGCGAATTGCTGACGGAAATAGTCGTAAACTGTACGTTGACGCGAGGACATAACCGCCATTGGCGTGTCATCACCCATTGAACCAACGGCTTCTTGACCGTCTTTCGCGAGTACTTTTACAACTTGTTGAATTTCTTCATAGCTGTAGGCGTGTAGCTTGTGGTACACCGCCATGGCATCGTCGTCAAACACGCGTTTACCAATTAATGACGCGTCAAGCTTTTCAATTGGCGTTAATCGACGAATATGCTTGTCTAGCCACTCTTTATAAGGATGGCGTGCTTTTAAGTCTTCATCAATTTCAGTAGAGCGCCAGATTTTGCCTGTGTATGTGTCTACAGCAAGCATTTCACCTGGGCCTACACGGCCTTTTTCAATTACGTCAGCTTGCTCGTAATCCCAGATACCTACTTCTGAGGCTAGGGTAATGAAACCGTTCTTAGTAATAACGTAACGTGCAGGACGTAGACCATTTCTATCAAGGTTACAGGCAACGTGGCGACCGTTAGTTAAAACGATACCCGCTGGGCCATCCCATGGTTCCATGTGCATAGAGTTGAACTCGTAAAATGCACGAAGATCATCGTCCATGGTCTTGTTGTTTTGATAGGCGGGTGGAACAAGTAACCGCATAGCACGGAATAAATCCATACCGCCGGCTAAGAATAGCTCCAGCATGTTGTCCAGCGATGATGAGTCTGAACCTTCGGTATTAACGAAAGGTGCTGCATCTTTGAGATCTGGAATAAGTGGCGTTGCGAATTTAGCAGCACGTGCCATGGCCCAGTCGCGGTTTCCTTTAATGGTGTTAATTTCACCGTTGTGCGCAAGGAAGCGGAAAGGCTGAGCAAGCGGCCAGCGTGGTAGTGTATTTGTTGAAAAGCGTTGGTGGAAAACGCAAATTGCGCTTTGCATACGCTCATCGGCAAGATCGTGATAAAAGGCGGGTAAATCTTTTGGCATTACCAAGCCTTTGTAGATCGTTACCAAGCCCGACAAACAAGCTACGTAAAAATCGGGATCTTTCTCAAGACGTTTTTCAGCGCGGCGGCGGATCATATACAAACGACGCTCAAGGTCGCGTTTTCTCCAACCTGCTGGCGCGTTCACAAATACCTGTTCAATTTGTGGAACACCCGTTAGCGCTAATTCACCCAGTACTGAGTGGTCGACAGGCACTTCGCGCCAACCCACTACTGAAAGTGTTTCTTTTTCTAGTTCTTCATTAAGTACTTCACGCGCGGCTTGCGCAAGTACCGGGTCCTGACTTAAGAAAATCATGCCCACGCCGTATTTTTTGCTGAGTTTCCAGCCATTTTCTTCGGCGATTGCATGGAAGAACGCATCCGGTTTCTGTAGTAATAAACCACAGCCGTCACCGGTTTTCCCGTCGGCGGCGATACCGCCACGATGCTGCATACGGTCAAGACCGTGTATTGCAGTAGTTACCAATTCATGACTGGCTTCCCCATGAGTGTGAGCGATTAAGCCAAACCCACAGTTGTCCCGGGAATCATTGGGATTATATAAACTCATCTCTTAACTCCTTCAACCTTTTGACTGGGCAAGGTATGCGTTGCGTGTAGATGCGCCTAGGTTTGCGTATCACAACATTATTAGACGTCTTTTATGCCTGCGAGCGGTATTGCTCGCGGCGTGCGCCTTTCTTGTCGTTATTTTATTATTAGAGGATTCCAGTCGTTTCCGCATTTTTATGCATTATTGCGATGCGGGCCGTACAAAATACCCACATTAAAAACTAAAATCAAACGCTAAAAGTATAAGCTTTATAGTGAATTAGTATAAATATAATTAAGTCGATATTAATCAGTTGTTTACGTGTCATCATTTATGTTTGTAACAAAAATGTTATCAGTATTGCAAAGTTAATAACTCATCCCTTATAAATGATATTACTTCTCATTTGCGTTTTATTAATGAATAAATATGCTTTGAAATTGATGTTTTATGTTGTCAATAGCGGTTTGCGGTGTATTTTTATTAATTTGTAAAGCTATGGTTCCACTAATATAAGTAGTTTGCTATATTGGTTGAAAATTAACCACAGGTAAGGCTCGTGGTGCGCTGAAGGATGTTGATAGAGAGCCCTGTGTGTGAATTGAGTGTACGCTTATGTGGAAGGCGAAGAATAAAAATTCACTGTGGTGGCGTGCTGTTAAGACAATAAGGATTATTGTATGAATACACTACATGCTTCACCACTGCCTTTATTTAGTATAGATGATCATATTCTAACTGGCGACAATATCACCTTCAGGCTTTCTCCTAACACATCTGGGCGTTTTCAATCTGGATCTCCCGATACTATTGTTATTCATTTTACCGCCGGTAGTAGCCTTTCATCTTCGGTGAATGTCTTGACCAATGCCGATAGCGGTGTGTCAGCTCACTTTGCCGTTGGACGCAATGGTGACATTGTTCAAATGCTTCCGACTAATAAAATAGCGTGGCACGCAGGAGAAAGTTATTACGAGGGGCGTAGTGGCTTGAATCAGTACTCTATCGGCATTGAATTAGACAATGCCGGCCAGCTTAAGGCTAGAGGAGACGGCACCTTTGAAAGTTGGTTTGGCGAAATTTTTGGCGAGAATGAAGTATTAGCTGCCCAGCACATTAACCAACAGTCTATGGGCTATTGGCACAAGTACACCGACGTACAAATTGTTAGGACGCTATCGCTGTGTAGCCACTATAACATCTCTACTATCGTCGGGCATGAAGAAATAGCGCCGTCACGAAAGGTCGATCCTGGCCCCGCTTTTCCCCTTCAAAGACTCAAAGCCGCTGTTTTGCAAAGTGATAGTGAAAGGTGGGCAACTGAGTCAAGTGATTCGAATTCACAGCGAGAGGCGCATGATCAAATTCAGCGGGATCTCGCTAGCCCTGTAAAGCGGGTGGCCAATGTAAGTGCCAATTCGCTGAATGTGAGAAAAGGGCCAGATGTTTCGTACCCAACTGTCGAGAACGGTTTGAATAAGGGCGAAGTGCTAAAAATACTGGAAAAGCGAGGGGAGTGGGCGAAAGTGTCTTACACGAAGGTGGGATGGGTGAATACCAAATACATTAATGAAATTACTGAAAAGTCGCCTTTCAAATCCTAATTCTGAGCAGGGCCACAGAGTTATGCTTTGACAAACCGCATTCCCGAAAAGAGGAAAGCCTGATAGGATAACCGCAAAATAAGCTTAAATTAGACGTACATGCATTCAGATTCACCAAACGATTCTTGGGCAATTCGCTTTGCCCAATTTGTTCAGCGTTTTGGCACTCTAAAGCTCAGCATATTGTTTGTTGTTCTTTCGCTTGTGTTTACGCTAGGGGGCTCATACGTAATTCGCGTGAGCATGGGAAGCCAGGTTCAGCCCGATGACTTCATCAGTGCTGTAGTACTGACCATGTTATCTGCGCCTTGGGTACTTTATTTCTTTAGTGAGTTAATCAAGCAATTAGAAAACTCACGTACCAACTTAAAGGAAGTGGTAAGCCAGTTGGAAAGTTTGCGTGAAGAAGATGTCTTTCTTAACCGCGAACTTCAAAGCAACATCAGACAGCTTAATCACGAGATAGAGCAGCGCAAGCAAGCACAAGAAGAGCGTGAGGCGCTGTTTAAAGACTTAGAAAAAGAAATTCAGGATAAATCAGAACAAGAAGCACAAGCACGCCGCTTATCAACCTTGTTACGTTCAATCATCGATGCCTCACCAGACTTAATATATTACCGAAATGAAGAAGGCAGGTTTGCTGGTTGTAACCGTATAGCGGAGCTTATGACGGGCAAAACCGAGCAAGAGCTGCTTGGCTTAACGCCAAAAGACGTATATGAGGAAGAGCTTGCCCGCCAAATTGTAGCGAGTGATCACGAAGTTCTAGAAACCAACGCCAGTATCACAGAAGAGCTGTGGCTTCGCTTTGCTGATGGACGTCGTCGTTACTTCGAAATGAAGCGTGTACCTTTCTTCGATAAAGACGGTAATCGCCTCGGCTTGTTGTCGTTCGGTCGAGACATGACTGAGCGTAAGCAAGCTGAAAATGCTGCTGCAAAAGCAAGTACCGACAAAACTCGCTTTATCGCAACCATAAGTCATGAGCTACGCACACCGCTAAACGGTATTGTGGGCTTAAGCCGTATGCTGCGTGATACCGAGTTGAGTGAAGAACAATTTAACTGGGTAAGTACGATATACGCCAGCGCTATAACATTAGGTAATATTTTTAACGATATTATCGACCTTGATAAGTTAGACAGAGATAAGCTTGAGCTGAGTCTAAAAACCATATCGTTGAAAGACTTTACCGAAGAACTTAGCAGCATTATTCGTCTACTTGCAGCCGACAAACAGCTAGAGCTTAAAACGACAATTAACGAGCCGCTTCCCCGTCTTGTTGAAATAGATGGTACGCGCCTTCGTCAGATATTATGGAACATCCTGTTTAACGCAGTGAAGTTCACACAAAAAGGTCACGTAAGTCTAACGGTTTCATCGACGAAACCTGATGGTGATAAGGCGTATGTAACATTTGTGATTGAAGACACGGGCGTAGGTATTCCTGAAAGCGAAATTGATAAGATTTTTGCCATGTACTATCAGGTTGATCACCCTGACCACCAATCGGCCACAGGTACCGGTATTGGATTGGCAATTTGTAAGCAAATGGTCGACTTGATGAAAGGTGAAATTCACGTTTCAAGTAAAGTGGGTAAAGGCACCCGTTTTGAAATTGTGTTGCCTGTTCAAATTTCTAATAGCCCGATGAAAGTCGCGCAGCTTCAAGTGACAGGGCTCAATATCTTGTTAGTAGAAGATATTGAATTGAACGTAATGGTCGCTAAAGCCTTGCTCGAGAAGCTTGGCCAGAAAGTCGATGTAGCAATGACCGGTCAAGAAGCCATAGACAAAGTCAGGGAAAACCAATACGACCTTATCTTGCTTGATATTCAATTGCCTGACATGACAGGATTCGATGTGGCAAGTACGATTATTGAAGAAGATCTGGTTATGCAAACGCCTATCGTGGCGCTAACGGCAAACGTCATTAAAAAGCGTGATGAATACTTAGAAAACGGTATGGATGACGTTATTGCGAAGCCGATTAAAAAATCTCGCGTTATCGAGGTGTTTAACGAGCTGTTCCATGCACCACCTGCACCGCTTGAAATTGATGGCGAAGTAGAGCGCCCTGAACCTAACAAAACATTAAGTAACATTTTAGATATGGACTTGTTACAGATGTTAGTTGATACCATAGGGGATGAAATGGTGCGCGCTAGCGTTAAAGTATTCCAAGAAAAAATGCCTGAATACATGGAAATACTGCAGCTAAGCTTAAGTGCGGACGAAAAGTCAGAAGTGTGCTCACAGGCTCACAAAATTAAAGGCGCCGCTGGCTCTGTTGGTTTGGCTCGTGTACAGCGTATTGCTAATCAAATTCAACAGGGCGACCACCCTACATGGTGGGAGAACGTGCATGATTGGGTGGAAGAGTTACAAATGGCGGTTCAGCACGACATGAAGGCACTACACGATTGGCTGAATGAACAGCAGGTTGATGACTAGTTAGCATAACGCGCTCTTTAATAGGAAACGTAAAAAAGAGGGCTTGCCCTCTTTTTTGTTATAAAAACTGCGCTAGAGAAAGCGTTCAGAGCAGCGTTGCTAAGTAGCTAAGCCTCTCCTTAAAAAAAGGCGGCAGGCTGATCTTATTTATACAGTGGTAAAAGGAATTAATGCGATGACAATTAGCGCACAACAAGAAACCGTGTTTTCAAATAATCAGCTCAGTGTTGAGGAAATTCCCTCACTTCAAACGCTCGCATTACTTCCTATATCCAAAAAGTACCGGACACTAAATATCCTCTCCATTGGATTGATAGCCTTAGTGCTAATCGGTATTGCTTCTGCGTTACGACTCCAAAGCTTTTGGTCATTGCCAGAAGGACTGCTGCAAGCCTACCCGTATGTTGTTGCTGGTATCGTCGCTGTAGGCTCTCTATGGGCGCTGTACCACTTTTTTGCTGATGTACGCATATTTTATGCGATTCGAGAGCAAGACATCAGTAAGCAGTCAGGGCTAATTTTTAGAAAACTTTCGTGCCAACCTATTTTGCGTGTTCAGCATGTAGAGGTTAATCGCGGTCCATTGGACAGGTGGGCGGGTCTTGCCTCACTTCAGGTGTTTTCGGCTGGTGGTGAAATGCACACGTTTGAAATACCTGGGTTAAGCATTGAAAGGGCAGAGCAGTTGCGTGAGTTCATTCTTGCTCATAAAGACATAGGTGCACGCTAATGACGGTATCAGAAACGCCCTCACACCAAGCGCCTACACTCAATCAGTCAAAAGAGCTGAAAGAAGATGCTGTGCTCAAATCCCATGGGCAAGATGCTAATATGGAAGAACCGAAACTTAAAGTAGAGACGGGTGATGAGTGGCAGCGCCTCTCTCTAATTTCTATTTTGTATTTTACTATTCGCAATTTTACCAACTCGGCTCAAGTGCTTATTTATACCATTCCCGCCTTAGCCATATCGTTCAATATTTGGGATAACCTGCTGTCGCCTGAAGTACTAATCGGTGCTGGAATCCTTTTTCTATCTACCAGTGTTAGCGGCGTAATAAGCTTTTTAATGTACAAGTTTCGCGTGCACAACCAGCACGTTGAGATTCATCATGGCGTGTTTCAACGCCGCTATACCAACTTGCCCTTGTGGCGTATTCAAAACGTTAAGATAGAACGCCCTTTTTATTACCGACCTTTTGGGTACGCGCTAGTGGTGCTTGATACCGCAGGAAGTGGGAAAGAAGAAGCTAAAATTGTAGCGGTTCCTGAAGATTATGCTGAAGCGCTCAAAAAGCAGGTGTTGTATGAAAAAGCGCTGCACGATGAGGGTGACCTGGATTGTTTGCCAAATGAAGATTTATCCGACGAGCAGAGTTCGTCTTTTCCCACGCCACGAACGCGCACTAAAGCGATAGATTCTTCCCATTCAAATGAAGAAGTATTAAATCGACGGTCCGTGAAAGACATCATTATTCACGGTATCACCAACAATCGCGTGTGGATCATACTGGGTGCTGCGGCACCTTTCTATGACGATGTGTTCGGTCTAGTTTCAGAGTGGTTAGCCGATAAAGGCTTGCAGCTTAATCAGTTGGTTGGTGAACAAACGGTTGCGTGGTGGCAATTTGGATTGTATGCCTTTGTCATTCTCACGATGCTTATGGCGTTAGTGGCACTGCTGAGTGTTGGTGGCGCGCTTTTCACTTTTTACGGCTACACACTTTCACGAACAGGTGATCGCTATATCCGTCGCAGCGGCTTGCTTAATAAACTGGAAGTCAGCATGCGAGCTTCACGCATCCAAATGATTACGGCGAAGCAAGACTGGCTGGATAAAATACTAAAGCGGGTGAATTTGTATTTTGAGCAGAACTCAACGGCTGGGCAGCAAATGCAAGAACTGATGTCGCCAAATAAGCTTATTGTGCCATCGGTAACCGAAGATGAAGCCTTCGCGCTTAGTCAAGAAGTGATGCCAGGATGTGACCTGCGAGGTCAAGATTATCAAACCATTAGTAAGCGATTTATTACTTTTTGGTTGCTTGCGGGCTGGACGTTGCCTTTTATTACCTTTTTCACTATTGGCGCTGTGTCATCCCATCTAGATATTATGCTAGGTTCACTCGTTGTCTTTAGTGCGGTATCGCTGTTACTCACGCTTAGGTGGTGGCGATGGGGTATAGCCTACGACAGTAAGTACGTTTATATAAGGCGAGGTAGAATAGGCATCGACTATCAATGCTTTGAGCCCTATAAAGCGCAGCAAGTTATCGTTAAGCAAAGCGTGTTTATGAAGCGAAGAAAACAGGCCACCGTTAAGTTTGTACTGGCTTCGGGGGCGGTGACTGTGCCGTTTCTACCAGAAGACTACGTTAATAAACTAGCAGATAGTGTGCTATTCGAGGTGGAGTCAACCAGAAGGTCTTGGATGTAACGTACACTGTTTCTTTGAGCGCTGCTTTTTTATACGTTTTTTATGCAAATAGACCGAGTTTATGTAATGGTAGGTATTTAGTTGCTTAACCTTGCGTCTATATGGATATTCTTGATTACAGTGTCATCGCGATTTACCTCATCACTTTACTCGTCATCGGCTTTAGCTTGCGTGGACAGCAGTCAAAGAAAGATTATTTTCTCGCTGGAAGAAGCTTAAGTTGGAAACCGCTGTTACTTTCAGTGATGGCGACGCAACTCTCGGCGGTCAGTTTCATTTCCGCTCCTGCATTTGTCGGCTTCCGTGAGGGTGGAGGGCTGATTTGACTCTCTTATGAACTAGCAGTTCCGTTAGCCATGCTTTTACTCATTACCACCGTGTTGCCTACATTATACCGAAGCGGTGTGGTGAGTATTTATGACTATCTTGAGCGACGTTTCTCTACCTCTACCCGTATTTGTATCAGTGTTGTATTTCAATTTAGCAGAGCCTTCGCTACCGGCATAATGGTTTACGCGCTATCCATTATATTGCAAGGAACCATGCAGGTTTCATCCACGCATGCAATATTACTCATTGGTGTGATTACCGTTTTGTACTCCTTACAAGGAGGCATGAAAGCAGTTGTATATGGTGACGCGGTACAAATGGTTGTCATCGTTTTGGGCACAGCTATCTGCATTGCTTTTGGTCTTAACGCATTAGGCGGTTGGGAGCACTTTCTACAGTTACTTCCAAGCGAGCGGGTCTCTACCCTTAATTTTTCATCTCTGGGTTTTGATGGTGACGGCTTCGGCTTTTTTCCTATGGTGCTAGGTGGCGTGATCCTTTACGCCTCATACTACGGTTGTGATCAATCAGAAGCACAGAGGGCATTGTCAGCGAAATCGGAAAGCGATCTTAAAAAGATGATGTTAGCCAATGGCATTTTTAGGTTCCCTATAACACTTCTATATTGTTTAGCAGGCTTGGTGGTCGGCACACTAGCGTTTAACGACGCCAACTTGCTATCGCAAATTCCTAAAGATAATCCGGACTGGCTTATGCCGGTCTTTATTCTTAATTATTTACCTCATGGGCTTATCGGCTTGCTTGTGGTCGCTATTCTTGCTGCAGCCATGTCATCACTGAGCTCAGCAATAAACTCTCTTGCCGCTGTTTCGCTTGAAGATTATTTCAAACTCACTCGGAAACGCGCAAAACCTGAAGGCTACCTGAATCATGCTAAGTTTGCGGGCTTGCTTTGGGGAGGGATTATTTTGCTGCTTTCGCTCAATGCTGGCGATATAGCGCCTACCGTAATAGAAGCGGTGAACAAAGTGGGCTCTGTTTTTTTTGGTCCTGTCTTGGCTGTGTTTCTACTTGGCATGCTAACGAAGAAGATAAATGCCACACAGGTCAATACCGGCCTGATGTGTGGCGTGCTGACTAATTTGTCGTTCGCATTTTTTGTCGAGGACGTGTTTTGGTTTTGGTGGAATGTAACGGGGTTCGCGAGCACAGTGATACCCGCTATTATCTTGTCTGTTTTGTCAGCTAATGATGAAAACGATACAGCGACGATCACCACCTCTGGTCAACGACGCTTACTGATTGATAAGCCGATTGCCACCCTATTGCTTGGCTATTTTTGCTTATTGGTCGTTGTTTGCTACTTAATACCGCGTTGGCTGCAGTAGACTCAGTGATTTACGCCTCTACTGTTTTGGCGACTGCGTCTCTCAGAATAACCTGATCTTTGCCCGCGTGCTTAGCTTCGTACAAGCGCGCGTCAGCCACTTCTAACTGCGACTCCAAGCACTTGTGCTCCTCAGTACATACACCGATACTGCACGTAATATTAAACTTGTGATTGGTAAAAATAGTAGAGCGCACTGCATCCATAAACGCTGAAAGCGCCGATAAATACACCTTGGGCGGCCTCACCGATACCACCGTAAATTCTTCGCCACCGTAGCGCACAATTAGGTCGTCAGGGAAGTAATCTTTTAACAATGCAGCAAATTCCTGCAATAACATGTCACCCGTTTTATGGCCGTACGTATCGTTTACGCTCTTGAAGTTGTCAGCATCGATCATAGACACAATGACATCCTTTCTCGACGCTTTATTTGCAAATAACTCTTCTGCTCTTTCGTAGAGAAAACGGCGATTATATACCTTGGTTAGCGGGTCTAAGTTTGCTGAATTTCTAATAGTTTGAATCATTTCTTGTGATTCAAGGTTTTGCATAATTCTGCAGTAGAATTCTTCGTGATAAAACGGTTTGGACAAGAAGTCATTGGCGCCGCTTTTAATGAATTTCGAAGTCAACACGCTATCGCCGTTTGCCGATAAACCGATAAATACCAAGTCTTGCATGCGTTTTTCGTGGCGTATTGCTTTAACCAGTTCATAACCGTCCATATTGGGCATACGGTGATCGGCAATAACCATTTTAATATCGCGGTGATTATCAAGCTCTTCCAACGCTTCTAAGCCATCGTTCGCTTCATGCACCTGAAATTGGAATTTGCGAAGTAATGAGCAAATGTGATTTCGGCTCGTTCTAGAATCTTCCACTACCAACACTTTGGTAGTGAGGTTCTTTCTTAAGCGGTCTACAAGTTTAGACACTTGAAGGTATGAATAGCGAGACTCTTTTGTGATGTAATCCAGTACGCCCTGATCGAGTAGCTGAGCACGAGTAAATTCGTCGAAATTCCCAGTAAGCACGATTGTTGGAACGTTGTAGGAAAGTGCAAGTTCAACGCTCTCGCCGTTGGGCGCGTCGGGAAGGTTTAAGTCGACGATAGCTGCCAAGTAGTCGGTATCGCTCTCGAGGGCACTTTTAGCTTCCGCAAGATCTTCGCACAGATCACACGTAAAGTGAGGATTATCCTCAATAAGTTTGTTTACAATCTTTCGGACAGTGAGACTGTCTTCTACTACAAGAACTTTATACATGTGATCTACTCTCGGCACTTAGGCTTCGATAATAACCAATTATAGACAAAAAAGCCCTCAAAGAGAGGGCGTTTTATACTTATGTCTAAATAATTTTATTCTTATGTAACATTGCGTTGTACTAACTTTGTTCAGCGGGAACACGCACGGAGCCTTCCATCAAAATACGTGCGCTTCTGCTCATTACAGCTTGCTTAATTTGCCATTTGTTATCTTCAAACGTAGCTTTTGCTC
>Ga0208059_1000138_pt1 | contig 22589 bp, 21 predicted proteins | sample DeeseametaMP0959_FD_184199 | JGI IMG/M metagenome (GOLD analysis project Ga0208059, IMG submission 184199) | Marine microbial communities from the Deep Indian Ocean - MP0959 (SPAdes) | ecosystem: Environmental > Aquatic > Marine > Oceanic | place: East of Madagascar, South Indian Ocean...
CTACAATTAGAGAAATTGTGGAATTATCTGGTGCTAAAGTAGACGTCAAAGATACAGGCGAAGTTAGTATTGCTGCACCAGACGAAGAATCAAGAAATAAAGCAATGGAAATGGTAAAAAGTATTATTGCAAAACCAGAAATGGGAAAAATATATAAAGGTAAAGTTGTTAAAATAATGGAGTTTGGAGCTTTTGTAAATTTTTTAGGTAAACAAGATGGTCTCGTGCATATTTCTCAGCTTGCAGGCAAAAGGGTTGGCAAAGTATCCGATGTTGTAAAAGAAGGAGATGAAGTTTCCGTTAAAGTTATAGGTTTTGACAGAGGCAAAGTAAAACTTTCGATTAAAGAAGCGAGTTAAGTAATATTTTTTGGATTTGGCATTCCAACTTTATTATATCCAGCATCAACGTAATGTATTTCTCCAGTTACGGCAGCAGCTAAGTCACTTAACAAATATAAGGCTGATCCACCAATATCATTAATATCAACATTTCTTTTTAGAAGAGAATGATCCTCATTCCATTTATATAAAAATTTTGCATCACCTATTGCAGATGCTGCTAATGTTTTAATTGGACCAGCACTAATTGCATTTACTCTTATTCCTTTTGCACCCAAATCTCTTGCAAGATATTTTACACTAGATTCCAAAGCTGCTTTACAAACTCCCATAACATTATAATTTGGAATTACTTTAGAAGACTCATAAGTTAAAGTTAACATACTTGATCCTTTACTCATGATTTTTGATGCTTCTTTCGCGACTTCAGTAAGCGAAAAACAGGAAATGAGCATGCTTTTTAAAAAATTCTCTCTTGATGTATTAATATATTCTCCTGAGAGCTCAGATCTATCAGAGAAAGCAATTGCATGAACAACAAAATCCAAATTCCTCCATTTATTTTTTATATCGTCAAATGTTCTTACTACATCTTCTTTTTTTTCTACATCGCAGCTCAGAGTAAAATTGGATTTTAGCGATTGGGCTAAAGGAACCACTCTTTTTTTTAATGTATCACCCAAATAAGTAAAAGCCAATTCCGCACCGTGTTCTGATAATTTTTTCGCAATACCCCAAGCAATAGACCTGTCATTGGCCACTCCCATTATTAATCCTTTTTTTCCTTTTAATAGTGACATATTTTTTTAATTTAATTTTTCAAAAACTAACGTTGAATTGGTACCACCAAAACCAAAACTATTTGACATAACAGCATTTAATGAAACATTTTTTTCTACCTTCGTAACTATTGGAAAAGGTTTGGCACCATCATCCATATCTTTAATATTTGCAGAAGCTGCTATAAAATTATTTTCCATCATGATTAAAGAATAAATTGCTTCGTGAACAGAAGCTGCACCTAAAGGGTGACCTGTGAGAGATTTTGTCGAACTAATTTTAGGAATTTTATTTTGAAATGTTTCTTTTATTGAATTTAATTCAGTAATATCACCTACTGGTGTCGATGTACCATGAGTGTTGATATAATCAATTTCATTTCTTTTTGTTTTTAATGACATTTTCATACATCTAACTGCACCTTCTCCAGAAGGTGCAACCATATCATAACCATCTGATGTAGCTCCATAACCAGTTAATTCAGCATATATTTTTGCTCCTCTGGCTTTAGCATGTTCATATTCTTCCAAAACAAGAGCTCCACCACCTCCTGCAATAATAAATCCATCTCTATTTACATCATATGGTCTCGATGCCTTTTCTGGGGTGTTGTTATATTTTGAAGATAATGCAGGCATGGCATCAAACATTCCTGAAAGAGCCCAATCTAATTCTTCTCCACCTCCAGCAAATACTATATCTTGTTTACCATATTGAATAAGTTCCATTCCATTTCCAATACAATGTCCGCTTGTTGCACAGGCAGAACTAATTGAATAATTTACTCCTTTAATTTTAAACGGAACAGCGAGCGTTGCTGAGCATGTACTTGCCATTGTTCTGGGAACTATATAAGGACCCATTCTTTTCGGAGCAGATTTTCTTATGGTATCGACAGCGAAGTAAACGTTTTTTATTGAAGGACCGCCAGATCCCATCACAATTCCTGTTTTTTCATTGCTTATATCTTTTTCTTCTAAGCCAGATTCTTCTATTGCTTCTTTTAATGCAATGTAGGTATAGGCAGAACCCGCTCCCATAAATCTCTTTATTTTTCTATCTATATGTTTATCTAAATCTAAATTTTTAACAGATCCAATAACTTGACTTCTAAAGTTATATTTTTTGTGTTCATCAGAAAAAACTATTCCTGATTTTGTGTTTAGCAAAGAATCTAATACTTCAGCTTTATTGTTGCCAATACAAGAAACTATTCCAATTCCAGTAACAACAACTCTTCTCATGTTGTAAATAATCCCACTTTTAAGTTTTCCGCTTCATATATTAGTTTGTTATCAACAAATAAAACCCCATTAGCCACACCTACTGTTGTGTTCTCTTTTTTTAAAATTTTTTTCATATCAATTTGGTATTTAGCAATTTTGGCATTATTAAGAACTTCGCCAGTAAATTTTACCGAATTTACTCCTAACGCTCTACCTTTTCCAGGTTTACCTAGCCAGCCCAAATAAAAACCTACTAATTGCCACATTGCGTCCAAACCAAGACAACCCGGCATAACAGGATCATTTTTAAAATGACAATCAAAAAACCATAAATTTGATCTTATATCAAGCTCTGCTTCAATTAATCCTTTACCAAATTTTCCTTTTGTATCTTGAATATTTGTAATTCTATCAAACATAAGCATCGGTGGTAAAGGGAGTTTTGCATTTCCAGGTCCAAATAATTTACCGTTGGCACAATCAATTAATTCTTCATATTTGAAGCTGTGTTTTTTTGTCATACTCATAAACTAATACTTGATTAATATATGTTATTAAATATATTTAGTTTTAGAACGATTACAAATTAATAATTATAATTTTAAAGTAAGATTTACATGAGCGAGCAATCAAAGTGTCCAGTTACAGGCGCAGGAACATCTCCAAAGTTTCCAACTGGCAAAGGTACATCCAATAGAAACTGGTGGCCAAACAGTTTAAACCTTAAAATTCTAAGTCAACATTCTTCTTTAGTCGATCCTATGGACAAGAAATTTAATTATGCAAAAGAATTCAAAACACTTAACTTTAAAGCACTAAAAAAAGATTTACATAAATTAATGACAGACTCACAAGATTGGTGGCCTGCTGACTACGGTCATTATGGAGGACTTTTTATTCGATTAGCGTGGCATGCTGCAGGAACATACAGAACTGGCGACGGACGTGGTGGCGCAGGAACGGGTAATCAACGTTTTGCTCCACTAAATAGTTGGCCAGATAATGTTAATCTAGATAAAGGAAGATTGTTACTTTGGCCCATTAAGAAAAAGTACGGTAAAAAAATTTCATGGGCTGATCTTTACATTCTAGTTGGCAACGTAGCTTTAGAGTCAATGGGTTTTAAAACTTTTGGCTTTGGAGGAGGTCGAGAGGATATTTGGGAGCCAGAGGAAGATATTTATTGGGGATCTGAAAAAGAATGGCTCGGTGTTAACCGTTACAGCGGCAAGCGAGATCTTGAAAATCCTTTAGGTGCAACGCATATGGGCTTGATTTACGTAAATCCACAAGGTCCTGATGCCAATCCAGACCCTCTTTTAGCGGCTCATGATATTCGCGAAACTTTTGGTCGAATGGCGATGAATGATTATGAAACAGTCGCCCTTATTGCTGGCGGACATACTTTTGGAAAATCCCATGGCGCTGCTCCTGAATCACATAAAGGCCCCGAACCTGAAGGTGCAAAAATTCAAGAACAAAGCATGGGTTGGACGAGTAATTTTGGAACTGGTATGGGTGCTGATACTGTTAGCAGTGGTCTCGAAGGAGCTTGGACCATTAACCCAATAAAGTGGGATAATGGTTATTTTGATTTATTATTTAAACATGATTGGGAACTGACAAAGAGTCCTGCAGGAGCACATCAGTGGAAACCCAAGAAGAACGGAGCTGATATAAATATCGTTCCTGATGCACATGATCCTTCTAAAAAAGTTCCTCCGATGATGCTAACTACAGATCTTTCTTTAAGAATGGATCCTAAATATGGTCCAATTTCTAAAAATTTTCATGAAAACCCAGATGAGTTTGCAGATGCATTTGCAAGAGCCTGGTTTAAGCTTACGCACCGTGATATGGGACCTCGTGCTTGTTATTTGGGTGCAGAAGTTCCAAAAGAAGAACTAATTTGGCAAGATCCTATACCAAAAGTTAAATACAAACTTAAAAATAAAGATATTAATACTCTTAAAGCAAAAATATTAAAATCAGGACTTTCTATTTCCCAACTAGTCTCTACAGCTTGGGCTTCGGTGTCGACTTTTCGAGGTTCAGATAAGAGAGGTGGAGCTAATGGAGCACGAATTAGACTTGAACCACAAAAAGATTGGGAAGTAAATAATCCATCTGAATTATCTAAGGTTCTTAAAGCTTTAGAGAAGATACAAAAAGGTTTTAATACTAAAAGCAAAACGGTTTCACTAGCTGACCTGATTGTTTTAGGTGGTTGTGCAGCAATTGAAAATGCAGCTAAGAAAGCTGGTCACAAGGTAACAGTCCCATTTACACCGGGTCGTGCGGATGCATCACAAGATCAAACAGATGTACATTCTTTTGGTTTACTTGAACCAAAAGCAGATGGATTTAGAAATTATATTATAAAAACATCTAATGGATCGGGAGATAAACCTACCGTATCAGCTGAGGAAATGTTAGTTGATCGAGCGCAGCTAATGAAACTTACTGCGCCTGAAATGACAGTTCTGGTTGGCGGCATGCGTGTACTAAACACAAACTTCGATAAGTCTAAACATGGAGTATTCACAAAAAAATCAGAGACGCTTACAAATGATTTCTTCGTTAACTTGCTTAATATGAACACAACGTGGAAAGAAGTTTCTAAAAAAGAAGATTTATTCGAGGGACGAGATCGTAAAACAAATAAAGTCAAGTGGACTGGTACTCGTGTTGATCTTATATTTGGATCAAATTCTCAGCTAAGAGCAATAGCAGAAGTTTATGCTTGTGAAGATTCTAAACCTAAGTTTCTTGCTGATTTTATATCTGCGTGGACAAAAGTGATGAATCTAGACCGTTTTGATCTAAAGTAAAATTTAAAAAATATAAAATTTGACATGTCTAGATTAAGAAGGGACTTAGATGGGATATTAAAGAAACAAAATAAAGAATCTTTAGCTAAAGATTTTATTTAATTTTTCCCCACAAAGAATTTTTGTAAATCCATCCATTAAAGTTACCAGAAGTAATTTTGCACCATTTCATTTTACATTTTTTTATCAAAACTAATCTTCCCACTTCAAGTTTAGCAATTGGTTTTGAGTAAATGGTAGGCTTTTTATAAATAATAGAATTATTTTTAATATTTATGCCAGATTTTCTTCTCGAAAGTTGTGAAATATGTATCCAACCAGAGTTATTTTCAAAGTCTTTAATCTGCCTCCATGTTTCAGATTTATCAATAATAATAACTGGTAGATATTTTTTTTTGTAAACTAACTTAATTGGATATTCAAAAGATGGACCTTGTCGCAAATTAACTTCAATATTTTTTAAAGTTAAGAATTCTTTATTTTCGTTTGCATTAATGTTTGAAAAAAATAGCAAGAACGAAAAAAATAAAATAATAAAAATAAAATAATTATTTTTATTTTTTTTCATAACAATAACAATCAGAACGTTTATTTAATTTTACTTTTCTGAATGTAAGTTTTAAAGCGTCAATTATTAAAATATGACCACAAAGAGTATTCCCAATATTAAGGATTTCCTTTACTACTTCGTTTGCTTGAATGCTACCAACAATGCCTGCTAAAGGGCCTAGAACCCCCTCGTATTCACAATTATCAATATCAGGGTTTCTTGGCATTTTAGGAATAAAGCATCTAAGACAAGGAGACTTTTTTTTAGAAAAATTAAAAGTATAAATTTGACCATCAAACTTACTTATTGCTCCGGAAACCAAAATTTTTTTATTTTTTAAACAATAATCATTAATTAAAAAACGTGTTCTAAAATTATCACTTCCATCTACTATTAAATCAAATTTTTTTGCAATTTGATTTATATTTATTATTGTCAAATTCTTGTTAAAAGATTTAAGTTGTATATCTGGATTAATTTTTCTTAGTTTACTAATTGCTGCAGAGGATTTATTTTTATTAACATCATTAGTTTCAAAAATAATTTGGCGACTAAGATTAGATATTTTAACATTATCTTTATCAACAATTCCAATTTTACCTATACCTAATGCAGCCAAATAGATTGCAATAGGTGAGCCTAGTCCTCCAGCGCCAACAATTAAAACACTAGATTTCAAAAGTTTTTTTTGTCCGATTACACCAACTTTTTTTAAAATTATTTGTCGTGAATATCTATCTATTTGTTTTTTTGTAAATTCCATTAAGATTTTTTTATTTGCCTGTTGAGCCGAACCCACCTTTGCCTCTTACTGTTTTAGGAAGATTTTTAACCTCTTGAAGTTTACCCTTCACTACTGGGCATAAAATCATCTGAGCAACTCTATCGCCTGATTTTACCATAAATGATTTTTTACTTAAATTTATTAAAATAATTTTTATTTCGCCTCTATAATCTGAATCAACGGTACCTGGTGTATTTAAAATAGAAATACCTTTTTTTGCCGCTAAACCTGATCTTGGTCTTATTTGTATTTCATAATGTCTTGGAATCGCTACGGCAATACCAGTTGGAATCATTGCCGTTTTACCCGGATTAATAATTATTTTATTTTTAATATATGCCACAAGATCCATTCCTGAAGATCCAGAGGTTTTATAAGCTGGAAGTTTGATATTTTTATCAAACTTTTTAACTAATATTTTTACCATGTGTACTATTGGATAAAATTATTAATTATTTTTCTAGCTATTTTATTTGCTATATAGGATTTTAAATTTTTTTCAATTTTTTCAACTCTGTTGTTATCAATTATTGATACAGCATTATATTCAGAATTAAATCCAATTTCTGGTTTTGAAACATCATTTGCTATAATCCAATCACAATATTTTCTATTTTTTTTCTCCTTGGCAAATTTTAAGATATCATTTGTTTCTGCAGCAAAACCAACTACTAATCTAGGTCTTTGTGAATTATTTTTTGATAAAAATTCTAATATATCTATATTTCTTTTAAAATTTAAATTTAAGGTATTTTTTTTAATTTTTTTTGTTTCATATTTCTCAGGTTTAAAATCAGTTATTGCGGCTGCGCATACAGCTATATCTACAGGCAAAGCTTTTTTTGTTTCCATATACATTTGATCAGCAGATTCCACTCTTATAATATTTACATTTTTAGGTTTTTTTAATGTAGATGGTCCGGATATCAATGTTGTTTTAACACCAAATTTTGCCAATGAATTAGCAATTTCATATCCTTGTTTACCGCTTGAGTTATTTGTAATAAATCTAACAGGGTCTATATATTCTTTTGTTGGTCCTGCAGTAACAAGCGCTTTTAAATTTTTATTTTTTACAATATTTCGGTCAGAAAAATAATTTTTTATGAATTCATATATTTGGTCAGGCGATGACATTTTGCCCTCTCCATATTCTCCACACGCCATTTCACCAGTTGATGGTCCTACAGACAAATATCCAAAATCTAACAATTTATCGATATTATTTTGAGTAGATTTATGAAGCCACATTCTAACATTCATTGCTGGAGCTAATATTACTTGTTTGTTCGATGCCAATATTAGTGTTGATGCTAGATCATCTGCTCTTCCAGAAGCAAGTTTCGCAATGGAGTTTGCGGTAATTGGAGCAAATAAAATTATATCACACCATCTAGATAATGATATGTGATCCATTTCAGCTTCTTTCTCGCTATCAAAAATATCTTGGTAAACTTTATTTTGAGACAATGATGAAATTGATAAAGGAGTAACAAATTTTTTCCCAGATTCCGTTAGAACAACTTTTATTTCGCACTCTTGTTTTTTTAATAAACGAATTAAATCAAGAGATTTATATGCAGCAATTCCACCACCAATAATCAAAATAATTTTTTTGTTGTTAAGTAATTTATCCATAACTTTGTTATTTGAATACTATGAGAACAAAAATTACAAGTACTAAAACTCCTCCTAATATCTTGTTACGCATTAATTCTAGCTTTAATTCTTCTTCTCTTAAACTGCGATAAGCCAATGTGTTTGGATTAAATTTACCTTCTGCTATTAAAGTCATCACATCATTTGCTCTGTCCATAATAATAGGTAAATCTGGTAATCTCTTAAGTATTTCGGAGGTCTCATTTATGATTTCGCTTGCTTTATTAATTGGATCCTTAATTTCTTTTAGCCAGTTTTCTAGTATTGGTCTCGATATATTCCATATATTAGTATCAGGATCAAGTTTTCTAGCAACTCCCTCAACAACAACCATAGTTTTTTGTAAGAGTAATAACTGTATTTGAGTTTGCATATTAAATTTTTCAGTAATTTCAAAAAGATGACTTAATAGTTTACCGCCAGATATATTTTTGACAGATTGGCCAAAAATTGGTTCTCCTATTGAACGTAACGCTTGCGCAAATTCATCTTTTGAAACTTCTTTTGAAACTAATCCCGCTAAAAAATGTACTTCAGCTACTTTTTTGTAATCTCGTTTAATGAATCCATAAAGTATCTCAGCTAGATATTTTCTATTATTTTTATCTAGTCGGCCCATTATTCCAAAATCAACTGGCATAATGTTACCATCCTTTGTTACAAATAAATTTCCTTGGTGCATATCTGCATGAAAGAAACCGTCTCTAACCGCATGTCTTAGAAAATGTTGAATGATATCTTTTGCTAGTTTTTTTATGTCAATATTTAATGATTTTAGATTTTCAATTTCTCTTATTGAAATTCCATTTATTTTATCTAAACATAGAACTCTTTTGCTTGTGTGGTCCCAATAAATTTTAGGAACCTTAAATCCAACATCATTTTTTGTATTTTCATAAAGTTCATTGGCTGCTGCAGCTTCAAATCTAAGATCCATTTCAACATTCGTGATTTCACGTAGCAGCTGCACAACTTCAATTAATTTTAATCTCTTTGTTTTTCTTATAAGATTTTGAACAATGTAAGCTAATAGCATTAAAGCATCTAATTCTTCGTTAAATATTTTTTCTATATTTGGTCGTAAAATTTTAATAGCAACTTCTTTTTTTTCGGCAGAATCATTAATTGTAGCAAAGTGCACTTGTGCAATAGAAGCAGCCGCTATTGAATCTGAAAAATTATTGATCTTATCAAAACTTTCTTTTCCAAGTTCTTTTCTTAATATATTTTTTGCCTCTTCTAATTGAAAAGAAGGCAATTTATCTTGAAGTTTTTCTAATTCTTTTGCAATATCTTCGCCAATTATATCAGGTCTGGTTGCCAAAAATTGTCCTAATTTTATAAAAGTAGTTCCCATACTTTGAAGTGCATTGCATAATTTTACTCCTGGAGACAAATTATAATTATTTTTTTTGTCATTAAAACTGAAGCCAATTACGAAAAAAAGTATTTTGATTGTGATTGGGGGATTATAAATTTCATAAATAGATGAGATTGCGCCGGAAGTAGATAACTTTCTTCCAATTTTAAATAGCATAAATAATTTATTAAACATTTTTAAATTTTCCAAGCTGAATGAATAGCTACAATTCCACCGCTTAAATTTCTATAGGATACGTTTATAAAATTTTGTTTTTTAATTTGTTTAATAAATTTTTCCTGGGAATGAAATTTTTCGATACTATTAATTAAATACTCATATGGTTCTGATTTGCCCACTATAAATTTACCAATTTGAGGTATTGATTTTGAATAAGTTTTATAAAATCTATTTAAAATTTTGTTTTTTACTTTTGAAAATTCCAGGCATAAAAATCTGCCACCAGGTTTAAGAACACGATAAGCTTCTTTAAGTGCATTATTTAAATTACTAACATTTCTAATACCGAAACTAATTGTGTAATAGTCAAAATGATTATTTTTAAATGGTAGTTTTTCAGCACTATTGCAGAACCATTTAACGCTAGTATTTCCTTTAAATTTTCTTTTATTTAAATCAAGCATTCCTTTATTTTCGTCTACACAATACACGCAACCTTTATAATTAATCTTATTTAAATATAATTTTGCTATATCACCAGTACCAGAAGCTATGTCAATTAATGTTGTATTTTTTTGTGGATTTAACCAATGGATAAAGTTTTTTTTCCAAATCCTATGAATACCTAAAGACATTAAATCATTCATAAGGTCATATTTATCAAAAACATCTTGAAAGACTTTTGTCACAAGTCTTTCATTGTTTTTATGATAGGTTTTCATTTAATTTAATAGATCATATGTTAAGTTTTTTCACAATATATATAATATACAAATGCCAGAGCTTCCAGAAATAGAAATCGTAAAAAGATCTTTATTTAAAATGGTAAATAAAGCAAAAATTGTAAATGTGAAAATAAATAATAAAAATTTAAGATACAAAATACCTAACACGCTGTCCAAGAAATTAATTAATGAAAAGATATTAAAAATTTCAAGAAGATCTAAATATTTAATTTTTCATTTTAAAAATAAATTACTTTTAGTTCATTTTGGTATGAGTGGAAAATTTTTAATTGTTAGAAATAAAGACAACAAGATATTTAAAACAAGTTTTTATTATGATTTAAATATATTAGCAAAACACAATCATATTTACTTTGTTTTAAATAATGGTTTGGTATTAATTTATAATGATGTGAGAAGATTTGGTTTTTTTAAACTATTTGAAAATATAAAATTAAAAGAAATTATTTATTTAAAAAAACTTGGTCCTGAACCTTTTAGCGTTTTATTTTGTATAAAATATGTACAAAAGTTTATTAAAAATAGAAAAAAAAATATTAAAAATTTATTAATGGATCAAACTTTTGTTAGCGGACTTGGTAATATTTATGTAAATGAAGCTTTATTTTTATCGAAAATTCATCCATTAAGGCAATGCAGTAATTTAGAAAGAAATAGTATTAAGAATTTAATTTATAATATTAGAAGGATTTTGAAAATTTCAATCAATCAAGGGGGCTCTTCAATTAAGGATTTCAAAAACGCATATGGTAAAAGTGGTAATTTTCAACAATTTTTTAATGTATATGGACGAGAAAATAAAAATTGTTCTCGTATTTCGTGTAAAGGAAAAATAAAAAAAATATCAATATCCAATAGATCATCTTTTTATTGTAACAGTTGTCAAAATTAATTGTTATTGACCGATATGAAGCAAAAAGATATATATTCACCTCTTTATGCCAACTACTAAATCTGCAAAACGACGCGTAAAAAGAACTAGATTTCAGACATCAGTCAATAGAATAAGGAAAAGTAAATACAAAGCTGCTATTAAGCAAATGTCCAGTTATATTGCTTCAGGCAAGACAAAGGAAGCCCAAGACTTTTTACCAAAATTCCACTCACAATTGATGAAGATAGCAAAAACTGGTGTCATTAGAAAAGAAACAGTCTCAAGAAAAATTTCTAGGGTTACCAAAAAAATTCAAAAGTTAAAAAAATAAATCAGTCAATTAAGGGTTGATAAATTTTTCGACATACCTTTATTTTTGTCACAACTAAATAAAAAATAATTTTAGAGAAAAAATCAAAATCTAGTTAAATGATATTTTAAGTTGCATCAACAAGTTCTAGAGTAATTTTTTTGCTACTTGTGATTTAGTTTATATTTAAATTAAAAAAAATATAATATGTAAAAAATTTACAATACAACCTAAAGATAATTTTTTTCTTAATACAACCTAAAAAATATTGCATACCCGCTAAAAAAAAAATAGAACTATCTGATTAAAAATAAATATCTTTATGACTGAAACTTTATCAAAACAAACTTCGAGTGCAGCTGTAGCATTAGAAGAGAATTTGCTTGATTGGAATGAGGTCCTTAAAAATTTTAAAACAACTTTTGGAAATGATGTTTATGAAAGTTGGTTAAAAAACATAAATTTAAAAAAAGAATTTAATCACTATGTTGTTTTGACTGCTCCTACTCGATTTGTAAGAGACTGGATTGTTTCAAGATACGCAGATAAAATGTTGGATATAATTAAAACATTTAAAAAAAGCATCCAAAGAATTGAGTTTTTCATTGAAGAATCGAAAGAAAAGTCTGATAAAATAGACTTTCGAAGAGATAGTCAGATTTCATCAATCGAAAATTCCTTATTAAATTACAATCGATTTAATTTAAACAATAGTTTTGATCATTTCATGGTTGGAGAAAGCAACGAACTTGCGTATACGGCGGCCAGGAAAGTATGTACTCAGTCTTCACATTATAATCCACTATTTATTTATAGTGTGGTAGGGATGGGCAAGACACATTTATTAAATGCTATCGGGTTAGATATTGAGAACTCGAAACAAGTAATGTTTATTTCAGCAGAAAGATTTATGTATCATTTTATTAGATCCATAAAAAGTAATGACATGGTTAAATTTAAAGATTTTTTCAGGAAAGCTAACGTTTTTATTATTGATGATATTCAATTTGTAGGAGGCAAAGAAGCTATGCAAGAAGAATTTTTTCATACTTTTAATGCTTTAATAGAAAGAGGTTCACAAATAGTAGTAGCATCAGATAGATCTCCTTCAAATCTTGATAGAGTTCAAGGACGGATTAAATCCCGTTTGTCAGGAGGTTTGGTAATTGATATTCAACCACCTGATTTAAATTTAAGAATAAAAATTTTGAGAAGTAAGTTTGAAGATATTAAAAAAAATTTTAACGAAAATTATAATTTAAATGATGAAGTTTTCAAGTTTTTGGCAACCGAAATTACATCGAGTATCAGAGAAATGGTTGGAGCTTTAAATAGAGTTTTAGCTTTTAGTAAAATTAATACAAAATCTCCAAACATTTATGAGTGCAAAAGAATTTTAAAAGATTTTATTAATGACAATAAGAAGTCGATAAATGTTGAGTCTATTCAAAATATAGTAGCTGTCTATTTTAATCTCAATATTCAAGAAATGCTATCGCCTAGAAGATCAAGATCACTAGCTAGACCCAGACAAATAGCCATGTATTTAGCAAAGAAGTATACAACAAACTCTCTACCGGAGATTGGTAGAAAATTTTCTAATCGTGATCATACAACTGTAATACATGCTGTAAAAAAAATTGATGAGTTAATTAAAAATGATAATGAAATTAAGCACAGCGTAACTGAAATTATAAAAAGACTTCTTTAAAATTGCAAAATGGAATTTACAATATCTAGGAATACCTTTTTAAAATCATTGAGCCATGCCCATGGTATTATTGAAAAAAAAACAACACTTCCAATTTTATCAAACATCTTGATAGAAGCAAAAGATTCAAAAATTAGAATTACTGCAACGGACCTAGATATAATTTATACCGAAGAAATTCCCTTACAAGAATTAAAAAAGGAAGGTTCAACAACTACTTCAGCCAGCATAATTTACGACATATTACGAAAATTAGAACCCAATACAAAAGTTGAACTTTTTTTACAAAGCGCAAATAAGCTGAAGTTAGTTTCTGGTAATTCTAAATTTAATTTATTATGTTTATCTCCAGATAATTTTCCCTTGTCAGATGAAGATATTAAGCAAAAAACTTTTGAAGTTTCTTCTAAAAAAATGCTAAAACTTCTAAACAAGACTAAAATTTCAATTTCAAATGATGAAACCAGACATTATCTTAACGGAATTTATCTACATAAAATAAATATAGAAAACAAATCATTTCTATCAAGCGTAGCAACAGACAGTCATAGACTTTCTTCTAGCAGACTAGAAATTGATTCTAATACAGATTTTGAATCTATTATTTTACCCAAAAAAACTATTTTTCAACTTATTTCCTTATTGGAGCAAAGTACAAGTGCTATCAAAATATCTAATAATAAATCAAAAATTAAGTTCGAAATTGATAGTGGTGTATTGATTTCTAAAGTTATTGATGGACGATTTCCTGATTATAGTAAAGTTGTTCCCATAGATAATGTTAAAATATTACAAATAAAATTAAATGAATTTAAAAATTCTATAGAGAGAGTGACTACAGTTTCCTCGGATCGTAAAGAGGGTTTAAAAATGAACATATCGAAAGATTTTTTACAATTATCAGTTAACAGCCCTAACAGTGGAGAAGGTATTGAAAGTATTAATGCAATATTTAATTCTGATGATATGGATATAAGTTTTAATAGTAGATATTTGATTGATATTGCATCCCAAATCGAAAATGATTTAATTATTATTAATTTAAAGGATGCCGCCTCACCAGTGCTAATTAAAGATATGTCAGATAAAAATAGTTTTCATGTCGTTATGCCAATGAAAATTTGATTTATTTTGTTTAAAGGAGATTTTAGATTAATTTTTTTTTTTTTCATTAAGTAATCATTTGATACCAACGGTCATTTAAGGTGTACGTTTGCCTTCGATTTAATTAAGTCAATAAAAATGTTAAAATATACTAATAGAATTTCACATATATGATTCAAAAAGATCAACAAGATAACTCAAAATCAAAATATAGAGCAGATTCGATAAAAGTTCTTAAGGGATTAGAAGCAGTTAGAAAAAGACCAGGCATGTACATTGGCGATACTGATGATGGCACAGGGCTTCATCATATGGTTTATGAGGTAGTTGATAATTCTATTGATGAAGCTCTAGATGGTTATTGTACAAATATTAAAGTTACGATTAATTCGGATCAATCCATTTCTGTCGAGGATAATGGAAGAGGTATTCCAGTTGATATACACAAAGGAGAAAGGAAGTCAGCTGCAGAAGTTATTATGACCCAACTCCACGCTGGAGGTAAATTTGATCATGATTCGTACAAAATTTCCGGTGGACTTCATGGCGTTGGTGTTTCAGTGGTTAATGCTTTATCTGAAAAATTAATTTTAGGAATATTCAGAGATAAAAAGGAATATTTTGTTGAATTTAAAGATGGAAAGGCTTTATCTCCTCTAAAAGTTAAGGGTAAAACAAATAAAACTGGAACTTTTATAAATTTTTTACCATCAAAAAAAGTATTTTCTTTAACTAAATTTAGTTCATCAATTTTACAAAAAAGAATGAGAGAACTTGCTTTTTTAAACAAGGGTTTAAGTATTATTTTAGTAGACAAAACTGCAAAAAAAGAAAAAGAATATAAAAATAAATACAATGGAGGTATACAAGAATTCGTTGAATTTTTAGATAAAAACAAAACTGCTTTAGTTAATAAAAATGATGTTAATTTATTTAAAAAACCAATCTATATTTCAGGATTAAAAGATAATGTCATGGTAGAATGCTCATTGAAGTGGAATGCTGGATATTCTGAAGAGATGTTGCCATTTGCAAATAATATTCATCAAAGAGACGGAGGAACGCACTTATTAGGGTTTAGAAGTGCATTGACAAGAGTAATCAATAAATATGCTACAGGCAGTAATCTTCTAAAAAAAAATAAAATTACTTTATCAGGAGAAGACATTAGAGAAGGCTTAACCGGCGTTTTGTCACTAAAAATACCTGATCCTAAATTTTCTTCACAAACCAAAGATAAGCTTGTTTCATCAGAAGTAAGGTTCATTGTAGAATCGGTAATTAATGACAGATTATCAACTTGGTTTGATCAAAATCCTGGAGTAACGAAAGTAGTATTATTAAAAATAGTTCAGGCTGCTATTGCAAGAGATGTTGCAAGAAAAGCTCGAGAAGGTGTGCGAAGAAAAGGATCATTAGAATTATCTGGGCTTCCCGGCAAACTTGCTGATTGTCAAATTGGCAAAGCCGAAGGAACAGAACTGTTTATTGTTGAGGGAGATTCAGCCGGAGGATCAGCAAAACAAGGAAGAAATAGAGAATATCAAGCTGTGCTTCCTTTAAGGGGGAAAATACTAAATACTTATGTTGATACAAACAGCAAGCAAGCTAGAAATGGTAATGGAAAAGATTTAGAGACAAAGGCTTTTTCAAAAATGATGTCTTCCAATGAAATAGTTACTTTAATTAACGCTTTAGGCACTGGGTCTCGGGATTTTGACATTAAAAACTTAAGATACGATAAAATAATTATAATGACCGATGCTGATGTTGACGGATCTCATATAAGAACTCTTTTGTTAACTTTATTTAATAATCATCCATTTAATGAGTTAATCGAAAAAGGTCATTTATATCTTGCTCAACCTCCTCTTTATAAAATTACTAAAGGATTAAAGAGTTTCTATATTAAAAATGATAAAGAGTTAGAAGATTTTTTAATTAAATCTTCAGGAAAATCAAAAAATGAAATTAAAAAAAACACCAAAGAATTTAATAAATTTATTGAAAGAGAAAAAAGTAAAGCAAAAATTCAAAGATTTAAAGGTTTGGGAGAAATGAATCCTGAAGAACTGTGGCAGACAACTTTGAATCCTGAAAAACGTATATTGTTACAAGTTAAATATTCGAATAATACAAAAGCCAAATCAAAAAAAGATCAAGATTTAATCCAAATCCTTATGGGCGATGAAGTGGCTCCAAGAAAAGACTTTATAATTAATCGTGCTTTAGAAGTTTCAAATTTAGATATATAATTTCCGAATGAAATTTTCGGAAGTTTTTACATCAAAGGATAATATTCAATTAGATAAAAAAACTTTAGTTATTTTGAGGTGGATAGCTATTGTTGGACAATTTTTTACAATCAGTATTGTTTATTTTTTTTTAGGTTTTGAACTTCCTTTTTTTTATTGTTCTGTAATTATTTTAGTCGGTGTATTAACTAATATTTATTTGCAATTCAAAGTTAGAGAAAACCAGCTAAGCAACTTTCATTCAACGATTTACTTACTTTATGATCTCGTCCAATTAGCTGCCTTGCTTTATTTTACTGGAGGTATAACCAACCCTTTTACAATTTTATTAATTGTTCCAGCAATAGTATCATCAACTTTTTTATCTTTGAGAAGTACTTTAAATCTATCCTTCGTCACAATAATGGTTTTGTTAGTGTTAACACTTTATCATCTTCCTTTACCCCATTCTGGCGATTTACATTTTCACGTTCCAAATTATTATTTGTATGCAATTCCAACTGCAGTGATTATAGGGTTAATTTTCTTAACCTATTTTGGGGCAAGGTTTGGAATAGAATCAAGAAAAAGAACTGAGGCACTAAACAAACTAGAATTAATTTTAGCTAAAGAACATGAATTAGAGTCCATAGGAGTTCAAGCTGCCGCTGCTGCGCATTCTTTAGGTACACCCTTATCAACTATTACTGTAGTTGCTAAGGAATTAGAAAAAGAAATTGGAAACAATCCAAAATATTCAAAAGATATCAATTTGCTTTTAACTCAAACAAAAAGATGCGGTGATATTTTAAAAAAACTGTCTCAAGATACTTTGGCGGAAGATAGTTTTCTTGATGATATAAAATTAGATGAATTGTTAAATGAAATTGCTAGATCATATAGGGAAATTTCAAATAAGAAATTATCTGTCATAGTCGAAAAAAATGAAATTAATCCGCGCATCGCAAGAACACTGGAAATTACTTATGGCTTAAGAAATTTTATTGGTAATGCAGTGAAGTATAGTAAATCACTTGTAGAAATTAGTCTAGAAAGCAATAATAGAATTACCGAGGTAAAAGTTTGTGATGATGGTCCAGGTTTTCCATCTGACGTAAAAGATGTATTAGGAGAACCTTACATACGTTCTGAGGATAATAAAATTAGCTCTAAATCTGGACTGGGCCTCGGAACATTTATTGGAAAAACTCTCTTAGAGAGAATGAAAGCAAATGTTACGTTTGAAAAATGTCCTAAAACCAATGGCGCAATGGTAACCATTCAGTGGCAGACAAACAGCTTACTTTCTATCTAGTTTTTTTAAATTCAAAAGAATAGGCAATTATTTTATATGCTAGTTTTGCAGCTAAAAAATTGTATGAGTCAAATCCCTTTATAGGAGAAAGTTCATTTATATCCGCTCCTACAATATGAGCTGATTGTGCCGCTATTTTAATAATTCTAATTGTTTCATCCCAAAATAAACCGCCCGGTTCTGGCGTTCCTGTTGCTGGCATTAAACTTGAGTCCAAACCATCTACATCAAATGTTAAATATACTTTTTTATTTCTTATGATTTTTTTTAATTGGTTCAAACTCCACTTTAATTTATCTTTTGCCCAGAAAATTTTTATTCTTTTTTTATTTTTTTTTAAAAAAGATATTTCACCTGATGAAATATTTCTTATGCCAAAAGATACTACACTGACATTTGGATTATCTAAGCATCTTCTAATAGCGGAGGCATGAGAAAATTTATTGCCGTTATAACTGTTCCTTAAATCTGCGTGTGCATCGAAATGAAGTAAACATAATTTACCAAACTTTTTAACAAAAGGTCTAATTGCTCCAGGAGTTAAAGAATGCTCTCCACCTAAAATCAAAGGAAATTTTTTTTTATCTATTAAGAGTTTATTAATATTTTCAATTTGTTTAAGCGCATCGACTATATTTTTTTTTATAGGGAAAGGCTTTAATGTTTTGATGCCGATGGATTTATAAGGTTCTTTGTTTAAATCTTCGTCAAAAAGTTCTACTTGATAAGAAGCCTTTATTATCTCTGTTGGACCTCTACTTGTACCATTTCCATAACTTACAGTTTTTTCGAGTCCAAAGGGTACTACAACAACTTTTTCTTTTCCCCTACTTTTATTATCTGTTCCAAGAAATCCTTTTTTATTTGAAAGATATTTCAATTTTTAACCAAATATATTTGAAAAACTTTTAGGCTGTCTTTCTTTCCAAAAGAAACGATGGTAGGCATCACTAACTATTAAGGGTAGGACACTGGTGGCTTCAGCAAAAACCATTTGTTCTTTTGAGGTATTAACCTTGCCCCAAGAACTTGCTTCCTTAAGAGTAGAGCTGCTGCACGCACCATCTCTGGTATCAGCTACTGTGATCTGCACAGCATATTTGTGCATTCCTACCTTTTTTCCTAAAAGTTCAGCGCAGACAACGGTATCTTGTACAAAGTTTTTTGGTACCCCGCCTCCGATCATAAAAAGTCCCGAGGATTTTGATTTTATTTTGATTTCAGTTAGTTCTCTAAATTCTCTTATAGAATCGATCGTTATACATTTGTTTGGATTTTTTTCCTGATGCATAACTAAACCAAATCCAGCACTTGAATCTGTAAAAGCCGGGCAAAATATAGGAACATTATTGTCATAAGCTGTCTCAATTAAAGATTCCTTCTTTTTAGCGTTTGTTTTTAAGTATTTTCCAATTTCCTTTATGAATTCTCTAGAAGTATAAGATTTTGCTTCTAAACCGTCAGCTATACTGCAAATAGTTTTATCACAAATCTGAAGTTGTTCTTCGTCTATGTAGGTATCGTATATTCGATCTATATAGTTTTCTCTTAACTGGGCATCATCCTGATGTTGAGATCCTTGATAATGTTTAAAACCCAATGCTTCAAAGAAATCCATATCAATAATTGAAGCGCCAGTAGCAACTATTACATCAACCATATTATATTTAATCATATCAGAATATATTTTCATGCAACCTGCGGCTGAAGTAGAACCTGCTAGGGTTAAGAAAATTGTGCAATTTTTATCTGATAACATTTCATTAAAAATACCTGAAGCTTTTGCAGTGTCTCGTGAAGTAAAAGACATTTTATTCATAGATTCAATAATTTTTCGAGAATCGAAAGATGTAATATCAATATGTTCAATTGGTTTTTCAAGAAAGGTCTTTTTGTTGTGACCTAGGTCCAGATTTTTTTGGTTGTTCATTTAAGCAACAAGATAACGAGAAGAGATATCCTTTTCGTACATTGACATTATAGGTTTGTCTTGTACTTCAAAAATTTGATCAGAATAAAAACCGTTGAATTTAGTTCTAAAGGTTAACGAATATGCACCAAGTTGACCTATTTCTAAATAGTCCCCTTCTTTTAAATTATTAGGTAAAACAAAAGGACCTTTCATATAATCTATACTATCACATGTTGGACCATACAAACTGTAAGCAGTTAATTTTTTCGAAGTCATTCTTCCATTAGGTATCATTCTTGTAGGAAGAACAAAGTTAAGAACGCCTGCATCAAACAAACTACCATAGGTTCCATCGTTAATATAAAGTTTTTGTTTTTTTCTTAAAACTACTTTTACTATTGAAGATCCACTTTCAGCAACAAGTGCTCTACCAGGTTCACATAATAGTTCTGGTTTATTTTCCAATTTTAAATTATCAAAACTTTTTTTTATTTCACTTATATAATTTTCAAGAGGTTGTGGTTGTAAATCAGGATAAATAGATGGAAATCCTCCACCAACATTAATAATGTCAGGTATTATTTTTGTTTTTTTAATTATATTTCCTAAATCTCGAATTCCTTTAGCATATGAAATAGGATGCATACATTGTGATCCTACATGGAAACTCAAGCCAACTTTGGTTGCATGCGCTTTGGCAAGTCTTAGCAAACCTAATGCTTCACTAGGAAGTGCTCCAAATTTTTGTGATAAATCTATTTCAGCATGTTCGTTAGAAATAGAAACTCTTATATATAGAATTAGATCTTTAGCATTATTAGTTGCTTCAATAATTTTTTGAAGCTCCTCTTTAGTATCAAGAGCGAAATCTCGAATGTTATAATTAAAATAAGCTTCATGAATATGTTCACGGCTTTTAACAGCATTCATGTAGTAAGCTCTAGCTTCAGGAAAAATTTTTCTAATTAATTTAATTTCATTAATTGAAGCAACATCAAATCGTTCAATGCCACTTTCACCAATATGCTTAATTACTTTTTCGTTTGGATTAGTTTTTACTGCGTAAAGAATTTGTCCTGGAAAGCTACTTTTAAACCAGTTACAGGCTGATTTTATAGAATTGAGTCTTATGCAATAAATCGGGTCTACTGGTCGAATAGTATTAACCAGTTCGTCAACCGAGTTAAATTTTTGCATCTCATTAGTCCCCTTTTTTGTTAAAAAAAAATTAAAACAAATCAAAAAAAACTTCTTAATTTTTTTATTATAGAAATTTGAAGTAATGTAAAGTAATAATTTTACCCTTGAAAATTTATATTTTGGTCTTATTCTATCCATTGAGTTAAGAGATTTAAAAAAATAAAACAAGAACATGGAAGAAACAAAAAACACTCTAAAAATTGCTGATTTTGTTGATAAATCATTACTTATTGTCGATGACGACAACCCTTTGAGAGATAGATTATCAAGAGCTATGGAAAAAAAAGGATTTCGAGTAACGCAGGCCGAAAGTGTAAAAGAGGGGATAAGTCAGGCAATAAATTCGCCACCAGCGTTTGCCGTTGTAGATCTTCGTCTAAATGATGGAAATGGGTTAGAGGTAGTAAAGAAAATTCAGGAAATAAAGAAAAATAGCAGAATTGTATTGCTGACCGGATACGGTAATATACCTACTGCTGTTGCAGCGGTTAAGGCTGGAGCAATAGATTATATTCCAAAGCCGGCTGATGCAGATGATGTAGAGAATGCTCTTTTGGCCTCACCAGAAACAAAAGCCAAACCTCCAGAAAACCCTATGTCTGCCGATAGAGTTAAGTGGGAACATATTCATAGAGTTTTTGAATTATGTAACAGGAATGTTTCTGAAACAGCGCGCAGACTAAAAATGCATAGAAGAACTTTGCAAAGGATTCTTTCCAAAAGATCTCCTAAGTAACTTTGATTAGTTTTTTTACTTTTAATAACGTTGGAATTAAAAATAATAGTAATAAAATTTTAAATAATTCTGCTAATAAAAATGGTTGGACACCAAGTTTAAATATAGGTTTTTCCCATCCAATTAAAGTTCCCAACCAAATTACACCAAGAATATAAATAAAACTTACAGAAAAAATTAACTTCAAAAAGGTATTTAGTATTCCTTTATCATATTTAAATGCACCAGCAAAACAAACAGCAACTAAAAAACCAATCAAGTAACCCATTGTTGGTCCAATAAAATACGCTATACCAATTCCTTTTTCTGGAGAATTTGAAAATACTGGCAAGCCAATTATTCCTTCAAACAAATAAAGCATAACTGTTGCTAGGCCTATTTTATATCCCAAAGTTATTCCAATTAGCAAAATTGCAAAAGTTTGCATCGTCATTGGTACTGGGTAAAAAGGAATTTTTGTTTTGGCAGAAATTGTTATAAGTATTGATCCAATTATTGAGATCAAAGTTAGTTTAACAATTTTTTCTAATTTTAAATTTTTAATTGCTTCCATAATTTTTATAATACAATTTTTTTATATTAAATCTAGCTTTTTGTAAGATCAATAAATACGTCTTCTAAATTACCTTCGTCAGTTGAAATATCATAGATTTCCATTCCTGCGTTTTTAACCTTATTTATTATTTGATCTATTTTATGTTTTTTTTTTTCGTATAAAGCTGTTATTTCATTGTTT
>Ga0208059_1000141_pt1 | contig 20818 bp, 16 predicted proteins | sample DeeseametaMP0959_FD_184199 | JGI IMG/M metagenome (GOLD analysis project Ga0208059, IMG submission 184199) | Marine microbial communities from the Deep Indian Ocean - MP0959 (SPAdes) | ecosystem: Environmental > Aquatic > Marine > Oceanic | place: East of Madagascar, South Indian Ocean...
GGGCGGGCCGCATCAAGCGGCAAAAGCGCCAGATGCAGGCGAGCCAGGACGCAGCCCTCTCGCTCCTGGAAGCCCTCGACATCGCCGCCGATGATCTCGAGGCCAAGCGCCAGAGCTTTGGCGAGCATCATATGGTCGTCACACTCTTCTGCGACACGCTCGAAGAACTGCAGACGCTCAGCGCCGAAATCGTGAACGCCGCCGCGGCCGAAGGCGTGAAGATGATCGGTGAGCGGGTCGCCGCAAAGGCCCATTACCTCAGCCAGCATCCCGGCAACCAGCCCAAGCGCGTGCGTGCCAGCGCCGTCACCAACCGCAACTTCGCAGATTTCGCGGCCTTCCACCGGACACAGCTTGGCAAACCCGCAGCACTTACCCCTTGGGGCCGGGTCGTCACTTATTTGCCCACGCCGGAGCAGAGCGCCTACCGGTTTTCCTATCACGAGCAGGGATCGCCCGACAAAGAACCGACCAGCGGGCATACCCTGATCATGGGACGACCCGGGTCGGGCAAATCGGTGCTGTCGGCCTTCCTGATGACCCAGGCCCGTCGCGCGGGCGCCCGGATCTTTGTCTTCGATTACCGTCTTGGCATGGAGATGGCGGTGCGCGCCAATGGCGGGCGCTACGCCTCCCTGAACGCCGGCCAGCCCACGGGTCTCAACCCGCTCTGGACAGAGACCGATGCCCGCGGCACCGCCTGGCTCTCGGACTGGCTTGCCACCCTGCTCTACCGCGCTGACAAGCCCCTGACGCCCGCACAGACCAACCGCATCCAGGAGGTCGTGCGCCAGAATGCCCAGGCCACCAATCCGGCCCTGCGGAACTGGCGGGATTTCGCATCACTTTTTGTGTCCACCGATGACGGCGGCGATCTGCACCAGCGCCTGCTCGAATGGACCGAAGACGGCCGCTATGGCTGGATCTTCGGGCAGAGCCTCGAGGACACCTTCTCGCTCAAAGGCGATGTGGTGGGCTTCGATCTCACCGGCATTCTCGACAGCGAGGCCGACAAGGAACGGATGGCGGTCCTGTCCTATCTTTTCCGCCGGGTCGAGCGCGAGATCGAGGACCGCCGCCCCACCATCATCGTGATCGACGAGGCCTGGAAGGCCCTCGATAACGCGTATTTCGCCGAGCGGCTGTCGAACTGGCTGGTGACAGCGCGCAAACAGAACACGGTTGCCGTGATGATGACGCAATATGCCAGCCAGCTCGAGCGCACCCGGACCGGCAAGACCATCGTCGAGGCGGTGCCGACGCAGATCCTGCTCCCCAATATCCGCGCGCAGCCTGCGGATTACGCCATGCTGAACCTCACGGAGAAGGAACTCGACGTCCATCTCAACACGGGCAGCAACAGCCGCTTGGCGCTGATCCGTGACGATCAGGGCTCGATCGTGGTCGATGCCGATCTCAGTGCTCTCGGGCCCAATCTCACCATCCTCGGCGGCATGGAGAAAGGCGAGGCGCTCGTCGGCGCCGATTACCGCGAACTCCCAGACTTCTGGAGGCTTTCATGATCCGTATTCTTATCGCTTTGGCTGCGCTCGGCGCGCTGGCCTCCTGCACCCAGTATCAGGAACCGCAGGCCAATTGCTTCACGCTCTTGGCCTCGACAGCACCCATTGCTCCGGATTGCACTTTCACGCCCCTTGGCACCCCGGATCGCGACATTGAAGTCTAGCCTGCCTCATATCCTCGCGTTTTGCCTGCTGCCCGGTCTCGCCCTGTCCCAAGGTGTGCCCACCAATGACAGTGGGCTGACCGCGCGTGACATCGTCGAGACCGGCGATCGCGAAGCAGACTTGGCCGTTCAGGCGGACAAGCTTGCCGTGCGCGAACTCATCGCCGAGATCGAACGGGAGCAGCTGGAAACCCTCCGACGCATCCTCGATGCCCAGACCAGCTTCGGCGGTCAGGGCCTGCCCGCCATGGTCTCGGGGCTGGAAAGCGGCAGCGGGGATCCCGACCGCTCGGTGGCGGCGGTCTATGGCACGGGCCAGATAGATCCCAATCCCGGCGGTGAACAGATGTTCGGGGATGCGTCTGAGACCATCGAGCAGCTCATCATCCGCGTGGCTCAGGAGACCAGCGGCTTTGCGGGTGTTGGCCGCGCAGGGCTCTCCCCCGTCCAATGGCGCGCGCTGCTGCAAGCGCTGATCTGGCAGGAAAGCCGTTTCACCATCGGTGCACGCTCTCCCGTCGGCGCCTATGGCCTCACCCAGATCATGCCGGGCACGGCCAGCGATCTGGGCATAAACCCGGAATACTATGACAGCCCTTACCTGCAGGTGCATGGCGGCGCGCGCTATCTCGCGACCCAGCTCAACACATTCGATGGCAACATCATCAACGCCCTTGCGGCCTATAATGCCGGACCCGGCCGGGTTTTCGAGTATGGCGGCGTGCCACCCTTCCGCGAGACCCAACATTACGTCCAGGTTATCCCGGAGCGCTACAATCTCTATCTGAGCCGTATCGGCGGGATCGACGCACTTGGCACGATCGATCCGGCGCTTCTCGCCAATGCCAACCTCTCGCTCACTGGGCACGGCGCGGCCTTCTATGGCAACAACTCACCCGCCGCGATCAGGCAAGCCGCCCTGCGTATTGCGGATATCGTCGAACGGATTTCCGAGACCGAGGATGTGCAGGAGAGCGTTGCGCTCAACACTTATGCCCGCGCCGAACTCGTGCGTCTCGTGGCCGCCCGCATCCGGCTTCAGGCCGCCCGCACCCGCGTGCTCTCCGCCGAAGAGCTGGCCCAGGCCAGCGCCCGCATGGCCGAAGGCGCGTTCATGGATTTTACGATCAGGGAGATTGAATGATGGGACATCTGCTCTTGAGGACAGCTTTGGCCACGACACTTGGGGTTGGTCTGCATCTTGGCGCTCTATCCCCTGCCCTCGCGCAAGGCGTTCCTGTCGTCGACACCCAGAACATCGCGCAAAACATCCAGCAGCTGCGGCAGATGATCGAAGACGAGATCCTGCAAAACGAGCAGCTGACGCAGCTCCGCGAACAGCTTGCGACACTCACGGACCAACTCGCGGAGCTGCAAAGAACCTATGAAGCACTTACCCGCCTTGCCGAACTTCCCGAGATTATCCGCACCGAGATGGAGGACGAGCTGAACGGCCTGCTCGACCAGGAGTTCGGCGATATCATCGCCACGATTGAGGCGATCAAGACCGGAGACTTCTCTGGCCTGTCGGGCTCCGGCGCGGGCGAGATCGAAACCCAGATGGATCGGGTGCTGGCCGATCTCGGATTTGACGATGACACCCTCATGGAAATGGCCACCAGCGGAAATCCCGGGGCCAACCGCGTGGCGACGCAAGCCACGACCGGCGCCCTTGTCTCGGCGGCGGCCCAGAACAGCTATGAGGATGCCGGCCAATCGCTCGAGCGGGTAGACCGCCTTGTCGGGCTCATTGACGACATGGAAGAGCTCAAGCAAAGCGTCGATCTCAACACGCGCGTGACAGCTGAATTGGCCATCGCCCTCGTGGCGATGTGGCAGCTGGAAGCGATTCAAACGGTGGGCGATGGCACCGGCGGCGTGATCGATGCCGCCACCATCGCCGAAGAGCAGCGCTTCATGGATTTCACGCTACCGGACCTCCGGGCAGACTGATCGTGGGGGCATGAATGGTGGCGACTGAACAAGAAATCATCGAGGAAGAACTGGTCTATGGTGCCTTACGCCGCGAACGGCTCTGGCAACGCCTTGGCCTGATGGGCCTTGTCTTCGGTATCATCGGCTGTCTGAGTGCCGCGGCTGTCTCGATCCTCGATGTCGACCCGCCCCCCGTCGTTGTCCCCTATGATCCCGCCACCGGCTTTGCACTCCCCGAGGCCTCGGTGGGCGCTTCCTCGGTGACCGCCAACCAAGCGATCATCGAGGCGGAGGTCTTCCGCTATGTGACCGACCGGGAGGTCTATAACCAGCTCGACAACGATCTGCGCATCCGCAGCGTTCTGCGCCGCTCGGACGGGGCCGCCGAGAGCGGGTTGCGCCAGATCTGGAACAGCGCCAACGAGAATTACCCGCCGACCGTCTATGGCCCCAACGCCAGGCTCGACGTGGAAATCCTCAGCATCAACCGGATCGGATCCAACCGCGCCACCGTGCGCTTGCGCAAGCGGCTGACCTCCATCAACGGCACCCAGACCGGGCTCTTCACCGCCACGCTTCTCTTCGAGTTCCGCCCCGAAACCCGTCGCTCCATCGATGAGGTCTGGACCAATCCCTTCGGCTTCACCGTCCTCGAATATTCCATCCGCTCCGACAGATTGGAGAATTAGTTTGATCAATAGGGTCTTTGTTGCTGCCATGTTTGTCTTGCTGCCCAGCCTTGCCTTTGCCGAAGCCATCCCGCGCGGTGGCCCAAATGACAGCCGCGTGCGCTTGGCCACCTACCAGGAGGGTCAGGTCTACCGTCTCAGCGTGTCGCTCACCCATGTGACCACCATCGAGTTCGGCGAGGGCGAAAGCATCCGCTCGATCATCGCGGGCGACACCGAGGGCTTCGAGATCGACGGCGTCCCGGGCGGTCAGGCCTTCGCGATCAAGCCTGTGGCGCGCGGGGTGCATACCAATGTGACAGTCTATACGAACCGCCGGAGCTACTATTTCAACGTCCAGGAGGTCCGCAGCCCGACCTTCTATGTGGTGCAGTTCCGCTATCCTGATGACGCTGCGCGCCCGACCCGGGCCATCGCCGCCCAAGCACCAAACTACAATTACGGTGCCAGCGCGCGGACCGAGTTCACGCCAACCCGCATCTGGGATGACGGGACGTTCACGTATTTCGCCTTTCCGAGAAACGCACCTGTGCCAGCGATCTTCCGCTACGCGGGCGGCCGTGAACGCACGGTCAACACGCAAACTCCTGAAGACGGCGTGATCCGCGTCAGCGGCGTAAACCGCCAATGGGTCCTGCGACTGGGCGAAGAGGTGGTCTGCATCGAGGCGATCCCGCCCGCGGAGGCCACCTCATGAGCGATACCGAGAACACCGAGCTGGAAAAACGCCTCGCCGCCCTTGAGAAAGGCAGTGCCCGCGCGCCCATAGCGGCGCAGCGCCGGTCGCCCCTTCTCGCGCTGGTCGTGGTCCTCGTCATCGGCGCGGGTGGTGCCCTGCTTTATCTCCTCTCACAGCCCGACGAAGAGGAAGCCTTGCCGACGGCCACCCCGGATGTCTTCCAAAACGAGGGGGACGGCTTTGGCGCCATCAAGACCTTGCCCCCGCCCGAGCCCGAGGTTGTGTTTGTCGGACCAGACCCCGTCGAGCCCAACGCGGAGCTTCTGGCGCAGATCACCGCGCTGCAGGCTCAGATCGAGGAATTGCGCAACGCCCCCGAACCGGTCGTCGAGGAAGACACCGCCGCCGCAGAGGCGATCGACGCGCTGACCGCTCAGATTGCGGCGCTACAAGCCGCCTCGGAAGCAGCACAGCAACGATTCCAGGACGAACTGACGGCGCGGGATCGCAGCCTTGAGCAACTCCGCATGGATCTGGAACTGGCCCAACTCGAGGCCAGCCGACCCCAGCCCGCCCCAGCGGGCCCCACGGAGGATGAGCTGCGCGCACGCGAGCAAGAGCGACTGCGCCGCGAGGAAGAAGCCCGGCGCATGGCCGAGCTGGAGCGCCGGGCCGCGGAGGAACGCGCCTTCCAGGAGCGGCGCATCGCCTCGCCCACCATCGCGTTTGGCGGTGCCTCCGGTGCGAATGAAACGGCTCGGACCGAACGCACTTTTGGCGAGGTGACGGATTTCGTGCTGAACGGGGCGCTGCCCTCGACGGTGACGCAGGCCGAGGTGATCGCCAATCCCTCCAACACCATCATCCAGGGCACCATGATCCAGGCCGTCATGGAAACTGCCCTTGACAGCTCCCTGCCCGGCCAGACCCGTGCCGTGGTGTCCGAGGATGTCTACAGCGTCGATGGCGCGCGCCTCTTGATCCCCCGCGGATCCCGTCTCATTGGGCGCTACCGCGCTGGCGTCGATATCGCGCAGCGCCGCGTCACGATCGCCTGGGACCGGATCATCCTGCCCGCGGGCCAGACCGTCCAGATCAGCTCTTTCGGGGGCGATGAACTTGGCCGCTCCGGCGTCACGGGGCTCATAGACACGCGTTTTGCCGAGCGTTTCGGGTCGGCCGCCCTGATCTCGCTGATTTCGGCTGCGCCAAGTGCCGCCGCATCCGAGGTCCAGGATGAGACTGCGGCCGACGTTCTCGAAGACGTGGGCGATGATCTGGCAGATGCGACGGACAGCGTCATCGGCGACTATCTCTCAATCGGCCCCGTCATCTATGTCGACCAGGGCGCCCGCGTCACGGTCATGGTCGACCGCGATCTGGAGATATTCTGAGCCCATGTCGCTGAGCTATCTGGAAACCTCGCTCGACCGGATCGAAGCCGCCGCCCGCGACGACGTCATCGAGATCTGCATCAATCCCGACGGGACCTGTTGGGGCGAATTCCAGGGCGATCACTTCATGCGCGCGCTGGACCAGAGGCTGACCGGCGTTCAGGTCAGGGACCTCGGCAACCAGATCGCCTCCTCGGCCAACACGACGATGAGCAAGGATCGCCCCATCGTCTCGGTATCGATCACCTACAAGGGTCGCCCGATCCGGGCACAGGTCATCACCCCGCCCGCCGTGCTCTCGGCCATGTCGATCAGCCTGCGGTTCTTCTCAAGCCTGCCACTCGAGGGCATTGCGCTCGATTTCCTCTACGGAAAGGAGCGAAAGCTCGAAGACCTGCGCGTGGAAAAGAAGCGCGCCTTGCGCGCCGTCGTGGCCGCGGGCGTGATCGATGATGCGCTGGCATTTTGCGTCGAGAACAAGCTCAACATGATCGTCTCGGGCGGCACCTCCACCGGCAAGACCGTGGCCGCGCGCAAGATCCTCGCCCATGTGCCGGCCGAGGAACGCATCGTCACCATCGAGGAAGCGGCCGAGCTTCTGCCGACCCAGCCCAATGCCGTGACCCTCATCGCCAATCGCGACGCAGAATTCCAGACAGCCGATGTGCTTCTCACTGCGACGCTGCGCATGCGCCCCGACCGGATCATCCTCGGCGAGGTGCGCGGCAAAGAGGCCATGACCTTCCTCGAGGCGATCAACACTGGCCATGGCGGGTCTATGACCACGCTTCATGCCGAAACCCCGCAACTGGCCGTCCAGCGGCTCGCGATCGCCGCGCTCAAGACCGAGATCCCGATGACCTATACCGACATGATCCAGTACATCGAGAACTCCATCGACGTGATCATCCAGGCCGGTCGCCACGACGGCAAGCGCGGCATCACCGAATTTTACCTCCCCGGCGCAACTGAGATTGGAACTTCCCGATGAAGACATTTGAATACGACATCCTGTCCTTTCCCATGACCCGAAAAACCAGTCTCACCGACATGCAGGCCAGCCTGAACGCGAAGGGGGCCGAAGGCTGGGAGGTCGTGTCGATCAGCTCCTCGGAATTCGCCAATGTCGGCCACACAGTTTTCCTGAAGCGCGAAACCACTATCATCGGAGCCACGGAATGAAGCCGGCGCGGCTAACCCTTGCGCTAGTCGCGCTGGCCGTGAGCCTACTGGCTGTCCCTGCCTTCGCCGAGCGCAATATGGTGCCGACCCTCGATCGCAGCTTTGACGTCTGTCCGGACCGACCCGCTGAGCCCAACTGGATGCAAGAAATACCCCTGCGCCAAGCCTATCAACGCGTGTTGGTCCAGGATATCTACCGCGCCCAGAATCTCGAGCGCATCATCGAGACCGAAAGCTGCGACTGTGAAATCCGGTTCCCGTCTTGGGACGCTGCCGAGGCGGAGTTTCATGAGCAGCACGCGAGTGACGAACGCTGGAAAATGCTGGAAGCATCCGACGCCTACAATCAGCGCGCGAACGACGTTCGCCTTGAGGCTAAAGCCATCTGCGAAACCGCAGGCAATTGGTAAGGCAGCCCCGTTATGAGCGTCGTCACCTATTTCGTTGAAACCTCCCAGGGCTATCTCGACACCGCCGCAGAAACCCAGTTCGGGTCGGTCGCGGCAACGGTCGGCACGCTTCTGGTGCTGGGAACAACGCTCGTGGTGATCCTCGTCTTCCTGAACATGATCTACCAGTACAAGGCGATGGACGGCCGAACAGCCTTCTGGCTCGCGGTCAAGATCGGGTTGATCGGAATATTCGCGACCAACTGGGTGCAGTTCAACGCCCTCTCCTCCGCCATCCTTGCCGGAATCGATAGCATTGCGGGGGCGCTCGTGGCTTCCGTCGGTGGTGGAACTCCCGGTCCCTCTGGAACTTTCGCTGAAGAATTCGACCGGCTGATCGCGGAACTAGGGGACTATCTCAACGCCGCCGGGTCCGAGTTAAATTGGATGGCAGGGGCCATGCTCGACATTGTCGGAGTGCTGTTACTCTCGATCCTCGGCGGGCTAGCCGCCTTCATTCTCGTGGCCTCGCGTTTGATGATCGCACTTCTGATCGGGATCGCTCCAGTCATGATATTCCTGACACTATTCGAGGTGACCAAAGACTACTTCGCGCGGTGGCTGTCGGCACTGGTTTCCTTCGCGCTCTACCCCATCGTCGTGGCCGGCGTGTTCGCGACGATCACCGGCGTTTCCTCCGCACTCATCGGCGAGCTTGGCGACCCTGAAGGCGCCTCAAATATTGGCGCGCTCATCCCCTTCTTCATGATGGTGCTGATGGCTAAGGGCTTCATCATCGCAACACCCTTCATCGTCCGTGCGATCTCGGGAAACATCATGATGCCCGCCCTCTCCGGTGGCCTCGGCGGCGGCTACAGCTTCGCGCGCGCCGCCATGGGCAGCCAGCAGGCCTACAACCGCTACCTTATCGGTGGGGCGAGTGGCGCGGAGTATGCAGCCCTTAGGGCTCGGCAGTTCTTCGGGGTACAGCAGATGCCACTGCGGCAGGGGATGGGGCAGACGGGTCAGGGAAGCGGCACAGGGTCACCGGGTGCCGGGTCCCAGATGCTGGCGCAACTGGCTCGGTTGGGAAGGCTGGGGCGGAGATGAAGAAGTTTTGTTTTGCAAGGCTACCGAGCCATGGATGAACGGAGGTCCCTTAAACATTCACCAGTAAGAACGGTACCATTGGAGCTGGTGCAAACAATCCTGCGTTCAGCAGTGAATGGAAGATCTGTCGGACTTGAAGAGGCAATTCGTGTTCTGGATTGCGATGCACATCACGCCAACCGAGTCTTGCGCCAGATGGCCGAGGCTGGGTACTTGGAGCCTGCCGACATCCTTGACGGTTTGTTTTACTGGCAGCTAACGCCGAACGGAACTCGCCTCGCAACGGAATCCAAGCGAAAGCGTATCGGGCGCGATAAGGTTCAGACCATCATTTCTGAACTGCTTGCTCGGGCCAAGGTCATCAACAGCGATCCGAACCGCCTGCAACGTATCACATTGAAGCTGTTCGGCAGCGCGCTCGAGGAGCTTGACGACTATGGGGACGTAGATGTTTCGATTGCGTACATGCGGCGCCAGCTAAGCGATATCGAACGAGAGCGCATCGAAAACACACTGAAAGCCCGTCAAAGCAAGTCAGACCGCCAATCCTTTCACGGACGCCTCGTGGGGGCGGAACGTCAGGATACGCGCGAGATCATGGCGTTCCTCAAAAAAGGTCTGCCACATCTTTCGCTCATGAATGATGATCCTATGGACCTCGGGACACCGTACCGCTGGCTGGTCGACCACGACGTGAAAACGGACAGACCAGTTGATGTTTCTGACGATATCGTTCGACCCAACGGGCCTTCGATCCTCGACCAATACCCGAGGAAACCGCTACCGCCCATCACACTGCTTGAAGCACGACACAGAACCATTTCCGCGGATACCAAAGTTGCGATTCATGACTTACACATAGGTTTGGAGGACGCAGCCACGCTCGAGGAACAAATGTGGTCTCCGAAGGTCACGCGCGAAGGCGCTTTCATTGCCAATGACATCAGAAGTCAGAAGCGGGTCAAATTCGCCGGGTTTCAGCACCTATGTCCGATCTGGAAGAAAGACCTCGGCGGCGTAGCGATGCTGAAGGAAGCCCTCGACTGGTGCGATGAACATAAGGTTTGGGTCAGAGACCTATATCCGGGAGTTTCAATCCAACGGTCCGACCGGACACATATCATACGCCTCGGGTGGGGCCATGACCTGATCTATTTCAATGTCGGCGGTAAATCGACAACTGGGAGCCTGCTGCCCAGAAATAGAACACGCGTTTCCAAAATTGACTTGGCCGGAGCCTATGCGGTCGGAAGGGCACTTTCGAAGATGTATGATGAAAGCAGGTCCGCGAAAATGCCATGGTTCAGCGCTGACATTTTGCTTCCGTTAGTCGAGCTAGACAGGCTTCCAGATTTCCCTCGGCTGCATAAAACGGGCGCGTTTAGAGAAGGTGCATTTCAAGGTCTGCGGGAGATCACCTTCTTCTGAGCCGGGATCATACCCCCGTGTGCACCAACGGGCCACTAAGCCGTGGATTGAAACTAAACTTGCTATTCATCTCCAACCGCAAGGTGCAGGAGCCCGTCGACCCGCTCCAGACCGGCCGGCAGCAACATGTTTTCAAGCCATCCGATCGCTTGTCCGCGCTCACTGCAATAAGCGAAGAAGGCCCTTTGCATGGCACGGGTGAAGGCGACGAAGAACGAATTGAGCTCTTCTTCCCGTCCGGGCGAAAGGCTCCACCAAGTCTGCGCATCGAGACCGAAGAAGATCATGGTGTGGAACTCGAGTCCCTTACTTTTGTGGATCGTCATAAGCGGCACCTGGCCGATGCCTTCGAATCGATCAAGAGCGTCCGGCCAGATGTCCGCAGCTTCAGCGCATTCGCAAAGCAGCGTGATGAACCCTGTCCGTACCCGTTCGAAGTCCGCGTCCCGCCTATAGGCGGGAAAGGCCTGTCGCAGCCGATCGGCACCGACGAATTCAAGAGCGATATGAAAGACCAGGGCCGCGCTCTCGTCTGTCGGTTCGTTGTCACGCATGGCCGCACGCAAAGTGGAAGCAAATTCCTCAATGCTTAGCTGCAACCGCTCCTGCGCTCGCTCATCACCAGGGTCGATGGCGAATAACGTCTGCAGCTGTTCTTGAGCGGCATTCCAGGCAGCCGGGCTACGTTTACCAGTACCGAGCCTCAAGAGCGGTAGAAAGATACTCGAAAGTTCTTCGGCCAGTAGTTCTTGAATCGCAATTCCACCAACATTACGCGCCAAGTTCCTGATCGTCAGCCCTTGCGCTGCAAAAACGTCCGTTAGTTCGGCTTCGACATCGTCGGCTCGCATGCGCACGAGGATGGCGCAATCATGCGGCTCCAGAACGCCGTGCCCCACTTCGCTATCGATCCAAGCGGCGATTTGCTGTGCTTCCTGCTCGCGTGTATCGAAACGCCACAGCGCAGCTACCTGACCGTCGACGGCGCGCTGCCCTCTGGCTTCAACGTCTTCTACGTTTGGATCGATGCGCTCCGCGATCACCTGTTGAATGGCGACCAGATCCGCATGAGATCGCCAGTTAAAGCGTAGCGCAAGGTTCTCTGCATTGAAGTCAGCAGCAAATTCCTGGAAGGCGTTGTCCATCGCCCCGGCCCAGCCCATAATGCGTTGCTTATCGTCGCCGACGGCTGTGAAAATGGCATCACTGCCGTGAAACGCGCTCTTCACTAGATCATATTGTGCATATGTCGTATCCTGGAATTCATCGAGGAAAACGAAGGGATAGGTGAGCTGAAGGGCACGCCGGATCGCAGGGTTCTCGCGCAGCAAATAATCGACAAGTCTGTTAATCATGGCAAACGAGAGCAACGTACCAGCTGGACGCTCCAATTGCTCCTGCCAATAAGTATCAAGTAGCTCGCGCCAAGCCGGTGGTATTCCCTCCGCATCGAACGGAAGCGGCGCGCGTGCGATCGCCTTTTCAAATTTTTGCCAGCCGATGTCACGCCGACCGTTCCGGGTGAGGAAGTCCTCCAGATCATCGCGCCGCGGAAACCCAATTTCATAGTTGCGGGGCGGCACATAGGGGTGAGGGATCGCAGCCCGAAAGCGGTCTAACATGTTTTTGGTGAACGCGTCGAAGGTAAACGAGTGAAAACGGCGCGCCTGATCGGGCGGACAACGCTTGCCTACGCGCGCCTTGAGCGTCTGTGCAGCATCCCTTTTAAAGCTGATAGCCAGGATGCATTTGGGCGGCAGACAGATGCCGGTTTGCAGGAGGTATGCTGCTTTTTGCGCTAGGAATTCTGTCTTGCCCGCGCCTGCGCCGGCGGTAACGCATACGCTTCGGTCCGTTTCGCGCAGCGCTTGCCACGCGCCCGGCTCGAGATCGTCGACGCCCTGAGGCCTCCAATTATCGGGAAGCACCAACATCAATCTGCGCCGTTCTCGAAACCGAGCTTCGTTTTGACATGTTGAACCAGCGCGCAAAGTTCAGGCGGAGCGTTTGCGGCAAGATCTGCCTCCGGAATGCGATTAATCGCGGCGAGGTGCGTTTCGGGTTTGCTTCGGCTCAAGAACAGGTATGGATACCAGATAAAGCAATCATCCCATTCAGGATCGTAGAGACCAGCGTTCCCTCCCTTTTTAAGAGTGGCGGCTTTCTTGCGCTCCAAGGCCTCTTCGCTGTCGTCGGGACCGTGCGCGCCCGGGTCGAGCACCTTGTAGGCGTCTGGAAATGCCGCGAGCATCGCAAAGTCCAGATCGAGTGGATCCGAGAAAAATACACCTTCGTCTTTTAGCGCCTGCATCCAGTTGTTTTCAGCAAATCCATCAGTCATCTCTTCGTCGGACAGGGCAGGAAGGTTGGCGAGCTCGACCACTTCCATCATCACATCCAAGTTGTTGCTGAGATCGTTTCCAATTTCGGCGAGCGATCCGACGGTCGCCCTTATCGTGTTCGCACCGCCATGTGAGCGCCCCAGGTCGAGATCAATCAGCGTTGCATGCGGTATCTTCAGCGCGTCAAGAAGCCGCCAAAAGTGATCGACATGGCGACCGCCGAGCGGCACAACAGGCACGAAAGAAGGATCAAGAGGGACGCCCATCGCCTCCGCGAGCAGAGGCAACACAATTCGTTCGGAGTCCCCCTCGCCGAGGATGACGAACCGCGCGAAGTAGAGCTCCGGATACGCCCGCACGGCGAGCCGGACATACTTACCCGCCTCGGTCGCATCGTCAGGTAGCGTCAAAGATTTCACCGATGAGGCCCTGCTGGTCGTATCGAGCCGGAAGTAGCGCACCTCGTCCGGCTTGATACGGCTCAAAATGCTAGCGCTGTGGCTAGAGATCAGTACTTGCGCCGAGCTGAGCGCTCCGATGTCGCGCGCTTGGTTCATAATGCGAGAGAGGAAGAACGGCGACAGGCTGTTTTCCGGTTCTTCGATGGCCAGAATCGTAAGATGAGCACGCCGCAGCTTTTCCTGATCGAACGGGCTATCGGCAGCGGCCAGTCGCAGAGCATCTTTTTCGGTTTCAAGCGTCGCCGCAGTTAGAGCTATATGAAACAGAGAGCGTTGACCGTCGCTTAGGTCGACAAGCGCCCGCTCGCGACCGGCCTCATCGGGATGGAATGCAAATTCGACGCGCCTGACCAGTTCCTCGAGCCGACTTTCCACAAGTCTGAGCACTGGCGTCGTATCTGTGTCGGCTTCGTGGACCTGCCGCCAGCGCTTCGTAAGCCGCTCGACGATGAATTCTGCGGGTGCTTCGCGCTCAAAACGCTTCTGGATGAGCTTGGCTCCGCGCTCGGTCGTCTTGGACAGGCGATCCGACCATTTCGCAGCCCGCCACAAACGCCCCTTAAGCAAATCAGTGACACGATCCGCCGGATTACGGGTCGCCGGCACATAAACAAGTTGGATGGTGCCACGATCAACGGCGGCGACCCTGTGGCACTCATCCCAATCGTAATCATCACCGAGCGTACCAATCCAGCGAATGTCCTCTTCCACCGTACCATCGGGCGTTCCGTCATCCGTCCAGACTGCCTGCAGGCGCATGCGCGCTTTAAGCGGTTCTCCAGGGCCGGTTGCTGCCATATGGTTGAAAAAATCCGGCACGGCGTCGGCCGCCGCCGCCTCGTCAAGACCGTCTAATTCTGGGAAGGACAGGATACACTCGATCGACAGCGTCGCTCCAGGATCGAGCTCGGTTTGGTCAGGCCTAAGATGAAAATCGCGTGTCTGGATCTGTCTTTCTGCACTTGAGACACCAAAAAGCCGTGCTAACGCCTGAAGCGCCGCCGTTTTTCCGGCTCCGTTTCCGCCAACCAATGCCGTAACCCCGTTCTCAAACCTGAGAGTTTCAGCATCTGCGCCGAAGCATCGGAAGTTCCGTATAAAAAGTGTGTCAATCTTCATCCGAATTCCCTAGCGTTCTATTTTTTCAAATCGGTTTTCTGCAAATTCCCGAAGGCCCAAGAGGCTCTAAATGTACTTCCGATAGTCACTGCTGACCTTTTGCCCCGAGGGAACGTATTTCAATACGTCACCAACCTTACGGGCTGCTCGGATCGGAATCGGCAAGCGTTGGTTCATCTGGGTCGAGTTCCAGTTCACCTTCGTGAGGCTGAAAACTTCCTTCGCAATCTGTTCGATTGTGCTCTCGCTTTGCGGGTGTGGACAGAGCAACAGGGGGTTCGGGACATAGAGGCCAGGATAGGTCCCATAGTAGGGAATGCTGCCGTTGGTATAGAGCAGCCCATTGCCGTCCAGTTCAACGAAGGTGCCGCGGAGGACAGGGAAGTCGCCGTCGCGCAGCACCTTGACTGAATAGCTCTCATGAATCCAAACGAGATCGCGCAGTTCCACACCTGCCTCGTCGAGCGCCTTGCCAACACCCTCGGCCTCGTCCTCGCGAAAGCGCGACGTCTTCATGACGATCACGCGTGCCGGCATCGTTCTATGGACCGACTTGTAGGCGGCCAAGGCGCTCTCGGTAAGCTTGTGAGCCTCATCGATAGTGAGGAACGGGTGGCGACCCCGCGACTCTGACTGTGCAGGACCGCCTCTAAGAATAAACCCTCTGCCCCGCTCGTCGAACATTTGCGCAGCACTGGTCCATATCTCGTCGGTTTCGGCATCCTTGAAAAAGCTGATGCCAATGTAACAGGCGGTGAACTCGCCTTCTTCCGGCAATCTACGCCAGGGCACCTTGCCGCTGCCCTTATAGTAGAGCGTCGTCATAAGGTTCCATGCGAGGTCAGCTCGGTCTTGGGTTTGGCGGTCAGAGTTCTCCTTGATTTTGCGAGGGATCTTGGCATCGGGGTTGATGACATCCTCCCAAACAATCTGAATTGAGAATCTGAGGTCCATCGCTCTGGCCTTGAGCAAGCCACGGAAGTTCGGAGAGGTTTCTCTGCCAGCTTTCGCGTCGGCCGCTTCGTCCTCTATAACTTCGTCATCGCGCGCCCGCTCGTTTCTCCAGACCCGTTCGATCAACTTGACAGGGAGAGAAACCATGACCACGTCCGGCCGTTCATGATGCGCCTCCAGCTTTTCCAGTTGCGCCATAACTGCGTCGACGGCCATCTCCACAGCACGCGCATCGCTCGGTTCCTTGGCAATCTTCTCGATCTGACCTTTGGTCAGTACTCCATCTTCAGCAGCCACCATTTCAAACCGGCACCGATAGGGGTTCTGGTTTCTCAACCCGGGGAAATCCGGGTGCAGGTTCGGGTGCTTTTCGGTCTTACCCTCGAACCCATCTTCGATCGCATTCAGAAACTCGCCTGATTTTTCGACGGTCAGAGCGCTGCCAACAACGCCGACTTTGATCGTGTCCCCCAGGTTCGTTTGCAACGGGCCCGCCTGTAGCAACCCCAATCGTGGATCAGGATGATGGTGTTGGTCACCAAATTCCAGTTCAGGCTCCGGGAAGATCTTTGTCTTGAAGTCGCTCATAGGTCGAAGCTGCCTTGTTCATTCGAGCCGGACGGCTTCCTCGACTTTTGCGCCTTCGCGCCCCACACGTCCTCGGGCACACTCTTCGGCAGTTCGATGGAAGGCGGGTCACCAAACTTGATGATACGATCCGTCTTGGTGTCGGGTGCCAGCAGTTCGCCGGCATCTTCAAATTCCAGACCTGACAGCAATCGATGCCACATGATCACCTGGCCTCGAACGGTGCTGTTTGTGTCGAGGCGCTTCTTCCCGGACAACAAGGCATCCGGATAGTTGAGCGCGCGCGCTCCATCCGAAGTGAAGTAGTAGGATGGGTTGATGATCAGGTACCATTGGTCCGCCAAGCGCTCGAACCGGGGATGGAATGAATGGTGCCGCACATAGTCGATGGGCCCCTCCCCCTTCGACTTCTGATAGACGCTGACAACGTCGGCCTGTGTCTTCTGCTTCGCACCAAGATAGCGAAACTTGCGCGCGACGCCTCCAGGTGTCGGCAAGAAGTAGAACTGCTTTTTCTTTCGGTCCCATCCAAGCAAATCCTGAAAGTCATGCGCCAGAGTATGTCGCAACAGGCCCGCAAATTTGTGCTGCTGATCTACGGCGTCGTGTTGTGCCAGAAAGTCGGTTTCGATCCGTTCGACCTGATCCCGCTCAACTAGGTCGCGAACGGGTGTGGTTAGCGGGTCGCAGAATGTCCAAAGCGAGGTTTCATCGATCATCCAATCGTACCGTTGGCCTTCCCGGACCTTATTCATCCGGGCGAGCGCCTTCTGGGTGGAGAGCTGTGTCTGTGCGACGAAGATTTCCTCAGGAAGCTGCAATGGCACCATGTTGATGATCGCGTCCTCCCCTCCCCCAAGTGGCGGGACGTAGTAACCGTGTCCTTGCTTGGCGACGGTCAGGGCAGCGAGGCGATCCTTCGCACGTCCGTCCAAGACGTCGCGCTCCTTGTCGAACTGCAATGTGCGTTCGGCCTCGCCAACGAGGTTTTCGAGCGACTTCCAGAAGAATGTGTCATCTAATTGCCTGTAGAGAACTAGGATGACGGGTAGGTTGGAGCCACGCCAATAGTCGAAATCTGAAGCGCGGACACGATAGGTGAAACCGGCGTTCGTCTCGCCGACATAGCTGCCAAGCTCAGTAGCCTTGACCTGAACGGCAATCATCTTCGCAGTCGGCTGATCATCGTCCATCACCTCAGCGATGCCGTCTATCCCTGCTTCCAACCGCGAACGCCCATCGAATTGGAACCCAATTCGCAAGAATTGAAGATTAGCCGCCTTCTCCCCGATTTCGCCAATTCGCTGGCTGGTTGTAACTTTCTTATTCACATCTCGATTCCCGAAAACAGGCTTTTCGAGATGTAACACTTTATCTGGAGCAACATAAGGGAGGAGCAACAAGATATGGAGGTTACCCTTGCAAAGGGTCAAACCTGATAGAGAGCGAAATCTCAGACTTCTAGAACGCGGCTGGTGACCACCTCTTACTGCATCAACTTCTGGATGCGACAACCCATCAAGTTAGAGCCCCTGTGTTAGGGCTGTCTCCAACTCGCCCAAATCATGTACGGCCGTTCGTACCTGCTCGACATCCGCATCTTTCACCGAACCAAGAGCAGCCACTTCCCCCCCAAAATCCATTTCAATCTGTCGCTGTTCCTCGGCGATAACGGCTTGAACGACCGGCGAAGTTTTCTTTGGAGCGACATCAGTTTTCCCTGACGATTGGCCATCAGCAGCCTGGCGTTCGGCCTCAACGTCGGCCTCGGATCCGCCAGACCCGTCCAGTGGCGGTGTCATCGGCATGGCGCGCATGCTCAGCGGCAGCGTGCCTTGCGGCCCCCCTCCCCCCGGCTCTGGAAATGGCAACTCGCCCGTCTGTGCCGCGTGGATCGCCTTGAACAACCGATCATCAAAATACTGGATCCGCTTTGCCCGGACCGGCATCTGGGCATCGATGACCATGACGATTTCATCGAGCGGCAGACGGCGCGCCTCATCTTCGGGCAATAAAGAGCTTTCTTCGGTCCGCGTGGATTGGCTGCGGCCCTCAAAGGGGTTCTTACCGATGGACTGCGAGCGGGTGACGACGGTCTTCGTGGTCTTGCCGACCGCCTTGCTCAGCTCCTCGACGGTTTTCTCATCCGAAGGCGTCAGGTAGAGCTTCACGCCGGCATTGCCCTGCAGGGCGCGGCGGGTGTTCTCGCCGTAAATTTCATCGAGGGCGGGGATGGTTTGGGTGACCACGGCCAGGTGACCGCGATAGGTGCGCAGGGTCTCGATGCTCTCGACCACGATGGGCATTTTTCCGAGGCGGTTGAACTCGTCGAGCATGATCATCACCGGCCACGGCTCATCCGGCCCGGGGTCCTTTTCCTGCATGGCGGAGAGGAGATCGGAGAAGAAGAGCCGGATCAGCGGCGCGAGCGGCTTCACCATCAGCGGCTGGACGACGAGATAGACCGAGAAGGGCTTTTTGCGGATCGTACGGAAATCAAAGTCCGACACCGCCGTCGCCTCATCGATAGCCGGGTTCTGCCATTGATCAAGCCCTGAGGTCATCAGGAGCGAGACATAGGAGGTCAGCGTATCGTTGTTGGTTGAGGCCAGCCGGGTGAAGATCAACTTGGCGGCCCTGTTATCGACCTCATGGCCGCGCGCGAAATACTCCTTCTGCTTGTTCCCGCCTGAGGCCGCGATGCGGTAGATCTCGCCCAAGGTGGGGCGCTTGCGCTGGAAGGCCAGCAGGCCTGCCGCCACGAAGAGATCGATCCCGCCCTTGAGCAGCCCCTGCACCCGGTCATTGTCGCTTTGCAGAAAAAGCGTCGCCAGGAGCTGCAGTTCCATCTGCTGGCGCGCGGGATCTTTCAGTTCGAAGATGCGCAAGAGCGGGTTGTAGCGATGCGTGCGCTTGCCCTCCCAATCGGTGGGGGCAAAGCGATAGACCTTGTCGCCTTGGGCTGCACGGTGCCGGGCCGTGGCCTCAAAGCACTCGCCCTTCACATCGAGCGTCACGGCGGAGCCTTGCCAGGTCAGCAGGTTCGGAATGACAAAGCCCGTGGTCTTGCCGCGGCCCGTGGGGGCCACGATCAACGCATGGGGGAAGACCTTGGAGCAGATGTAGTTGGCGCGGGAGCCCGGCGGCCCCAGCTTGCCGAGGATGAACCCGGTGCCCGGCGCCCCGAAGAAGCCATTGGCCTTCATCTCGCGCGCGGTCTGCCAATGGGTCTGGCCAAACCGTGTCAGGGCGGACCCCGAGAGGGCGAGGCTCAGCATCAGGCCGGCGGCGGCGAAGCTACCGATGATCAGGTGAATAAGTTGCGCGGCCTCCGGGCGGCGATCGAGGATCGCCATGTAGTTCTGCGCAATATAAGCAAAGTCGATCTCGGCCCCAAACCCAAGATCCTGGTAGGTCAGCACCGCCGAGGCGATGGTATAGCCCATGGCCCCGGTCACCAGCGTTACCAGAAAGACCCCTGTGGCGATCCGCGCTTTTCCCATGACGGCGCTCAATGGACCTGACCCCGCTCGGTCTCGCCATCCACGTCTGTCGCGCGGTGTTTTTCATATTCGGTGTCGGCAAGATCATCGACCACCTGGCGCAAGGCCTCCGTGTTGGCCGTCGCGGCATCGGATTGCAGATAGACCTTGGCGACATAGAGCCGGTCGAGGCGGTCCTCGAGAACCTTTTCCAGCGCATCCGCATCGCCGGATGTGAGCCGCTCGAGTTGGCGAACGTCCAGCACCCGCGCGATCTCGCCACGGAAGGCGCCCCGCTCCGCCTCGGTCTCGAAGGGCGCGGACAACTCCCCCGCCCGCTCATGGTCCAGGACACGCGCAATCTCGTCTGCGAGGCGGTCGGCACGGTCAGACTGCGGCGCAGTCCCACCGCGGGCTGCGAGGAGTGCGTCGCGCGTGCCAGACCCAAGCCCATCGCGCATCTCGGTTTCGCGGCGGACCTGATTGATGGCCTCCGTGTCCCGGATCTCGACGACGGCCGCATAGGTCGCGCCAAGCCCACGGGCGAGGTGGGACGGCATGTCCGGATAGCGTTCCCTGAATTCATCCGTGACAGCATCTGCAACGGGCGTGCGGAGGTCGCGTCCCTCCATGATCCGGTCGACTTCTCGGGTGATCTCGCTGGCGCGGGCCGCATCGGTGATGGTCTCCCTGTAGGGCTCAGACCGGTCGATCACATCACCGGGACGTGCGAGCAGGTCCGGGTGTGCCTCGAGATATGCGCGCTGCTCGGTCTCGATCCGGCGCTCCGCCCTTGAGACAACCTCCCAGTCCCGGTCCTCCACCTGCTGCGCGGTCAGGCCGTCTGCGCGCATCTCCTGACGGATTGTCCCTTCCATCTCCCGGACTGCGTCCCGGTGATAATGGAACCGCTCGCTGACCGCTTCCTGCTCCACGACACCATCCCGGCGCAGCACGTTCTCGCGCTCCAACAGCGTGCCAAGCTCGACGTGCACATCGTTGAGAATATCGCGCGCCTGTTCCAGATCGGCGCGGCGTTCAAGGTTCAGATCGCGCGCCTCAGCCACGCGTGTTAGATCATTGGCGATCCATTGATGCTCGAGCGCTGCATTTGAGGCACCCGTCTCGATCCGGGCCACCACTTCCGATGTGCTGATCCCGGTGCCCCGTAGTGCCGCGTCGATGCGCGATCTCAGGTCGGGCTCGGCCAGTCGCTCGCGCTGGCTGGCGTCGATATTGGCTTCGGAATAGATCCCGCCCTCCGAGGGAGTCTCTGACAACGTGGATGATCGCAAACCGAGAGGCTGCATGTGCTGGACCTGCGTCTGGATCTCGATGAGGCGTTTTTCCAGCACGGGACGTTCCGCGTCAGACTTCTC
>Ga0208059_1000154_pt1 | contig 18679 bp, 19 predicted proteins | sample DeeseametaMP0959_FD_184199 | JGI IMG/M metagenome (GOLD analysis project Ga0208059, IMG submission 184199) | Marine microbial communities from the Deep Indian Ocean - MP0959 (SPAdes) | ecosystem: Environmental > Aquatic > Marine > Oceanic | place: East of Madagascar, South Indian Ocean...
AGCATATCCTCGATCGCACGTCGTTCGCGTAAATTCAGCTCTGTATGGGCCACTGTCCGTTCTCCTTGCTTTTCAGCAGGATAGGGGATTTGTCGCAACCCAGTTTAGAATGTGCCCCGTAACATGATTCGCTCGCGCGGAATATGGGTTATGTAAAATATGTCTCAACTCCACCTGGCCGGTAAACCTAGTTGTTTTGCCGAATGCGTTCTTGGATCGGGCTGTACAACAGCAACTCAGACGACCTTCAGCACCAAGACCCTAACTAGGATTACGCGGCCCAAACATAGCACGACCCGCCGGAACCGAAAATTCGGTTGGACCAACAGAAAACTGTAAGCGCCGTATCGACCCCACGTTGCAGCTAATGGCTTCGGCTGCGAGGTGATCTTCATCTCATGATGGGGAGTGCGTTTTGCAATGTGCGCTACAAATTCGTTTCTCAGATCGCTGGGCGTCGAGATTTACGCGTCGGGACATCGCCGGTGGCCGGATGAGGCCAAGGCCTTGGCCGTCGCGATGACCTTGGAGGCTGGTGCGACGGTGAATGCCGTGGCGGAGCGGTTTGGCATTCTGCCCAATCAACTCTCGGCATGGCGACGTGAAGCCAAACAGGGCAAGCTCGTGCTGCCTGCGGCAGAAGTCGAGGACCCTGTTTTTGCGCCTCTCGTTTTCTGCGAGGTCGCCGAGGGGGAAGCGGGCCCGGAGGTCGCATCGCAGGCTGCCCCGATCAGGATCATTCGAGGCGCTGTCGTGATCGAACTCGCCCATGATGCACCTGCGGCCCGGATTGCCGAGATTGCCCACGCGCTGGAGGTGCATCCATGCTGATGCCCTCGCAGGGCGTGCGGATCCTGGTGGCGACGAAGCCGGTCGACTTCCGGAAGGGGCATGACGGTCTCGCGGCGCTGGTCCAGTCGACGCTTGCCGAGGATCCGTTCACGGGCACGGTCTTCGTGTTCCGGTCGAAGCGCGCCGACCGGTTGAAGATCCTGTTCTGGGACGGCAGCGGACTCGTGATGGCCTACAAACGGCTGGAAGAAAACACCTTCACTTGGCCCGCGATCCCCGAGAGCCAGCGCGCCGCCGTTCTGGCGGTGCTGCAGGAAAACGGTGCCCTGAAGGAAGCCAACCGGCGGCTCGAGCATCTCGTGGCCGAGTTGAACCATGTCGTGCATGGCAAACGGTCCGAGAAGCTGAGTGATGACGACCGGCAGCTTGCCTTCGAAGACCTGGAAATCGCCGTCGCCGAGGTCGAGACCCGCAGGGAGCAGGCCGCCCCCTCCACCCAGACCCCGCGACAGAAACGGCAGCGCAATCTCGGCCATCTGCCCGCGGACCTGCCGCGCATCGAGCGTGTCATCGAACCGGCGAGCCTTGAGTGCCCGTGTGGCTGCGGCCGCATGCACCAGATCGGCGAGGATCGGACCGAGCGGCTGGACATCGTGCCGGCGCAGCTTCGGGTGCTGGTCGACATCCGGCCGAAGTATGCCTGCCGCATCTGCTCGGATGGGGTCATTCAGGCTGTCGCCGCACCCCGGCTGCTCGAAGGCGGGCTGCCGACCGAAGGGGCCATCGCACATGTCCTGGTGTCCAAGTTCGCGGACCACCTGCCGTTTTACAGACAGAGCCAGATCCTTGCCCGCTCCGGCATCCAGATCGACCGCAGCACCCTGGCGGACTGGGCTGGCACAGCGGCCTTCCACCTCGGCCCCGTGGTCGACCGGCTGGCGGAACACATCAAGTCCTCCGGAAAGCTGTTCATGGATGAGACCACGGCTCCGGTCCTCGACCCCGGACGCGGCCGAACCAAGACCGGCTACCTCTGGGCCCTGGCCCGCGATGATCGCGGATGGGGCGGAGAAGACCCGCCCGGTGTGGTCTTCACCTACCAGCCCAGCCGCGCCGGCGCCCACGCGGAACAGATCCTTCAGGGGTTCGACGGTATCCTGCAGCTCGACGGCTACACCGGTTATGACCGGCTGACGCGCCCGTCCCGCAACGGCGGCGCGCCGATCACGGTGGCCCACTGCTGGGCGCATGCGCGTCGCAAGCTGAAGGAGGTCTTCGACCGCGACGGCTCGGAAATCGCCGCCGAGGGCCTGCGCCGGATCGCTGAGCTCTACCGCATCGAGGCCGAGATCCGGGGCTTGGGCCCGGGCCAACGTCTGTCGGCCCGTCAGGCCCGCAGCGCGCCCCTCGTGGCCGAGTTCGGCGATTGGCTGCAGGCACAGCGTCTGCGTATCTCGGCCAAGTCGCGCCTCGGCGAGAAGCTGACCTACATCCACCGCCAGTGGGGCGGCCTGCAGACCTTCCTCCACGACGGCCGCGTCGAGATGGACTCCAACGCCGTCGAAAACCTGATCCGCCCGATCGCCCTGACAAGAAAGAACGCACTCTTCGCCGGCCACGACGAGGGCGGCCGCACCTGGGCCCGCATCGCCTCCCTGATCGCCACCGCGAAGATCAACGGCGTCGAGCCCTTTGCCTATTTGAAGGCGACCCTTGAAGCCATCGCCGCCGGTCACCCGGCCAGCAGGATCGACGAGCTGCTACCTTGGAACTTCATCCCGTCAAGCTGAACAGGCGTGGGGTGGCGACAGCGCTTACAGAAAACTTCCGGGCTCTCTGCTTTGAAGTAGTCGCTGACTTTGCTGTCCCCCGGAATTCGGAGACTGACTTGGGCTTAGATTGCCGGACTGCGCACCGCAGGTGTTTGTTCCTTTCACGTCGCGGTGACGTCCCGTGCAAAAACTCCTGAAAACCCGCTTCGCTGAAAGAACGCCTACAGCCTCGCCCAGCTGAGAAACACAGTTGACACACATCTGATGTATCAGATATCAGATGTGTAGAGACTCGCTTGGAGGAGACCGATATGAATTCGAAGCCGAAGGTTGTGATCACCGACTATGATTTCGGGGATGTCGATATTGAACGCGGCATTCTCGAAGCGGCCGGCGCAAATGTCGTGGCCCTTCAGGCCAAGCAGGAAGCCGATCTGTTCGAGGAAGCGCGCGACTGCGCGGCAATCATGAACCAATACGCCCGCGTGGGTGCCGAGACGATTGCGCGGATGGAGCGCTGCAAGGTGATTGCGCGCTACGGGGTGGGCGTCGATATCGTCGATGTCGACGCCGCGACCGATCGCGGCATCCTTGTGACCAACGTGCGCGATTATTGCACCGAGGAGGTGGCTGACCACGCCATCGCCTTGTGGATGGCGCTGGCGCGCAGCCTGCCGGCCTATGACCGAGCCACCCATGCCGGTGTCTGGCGGTGGCAGAGTGGCGCGCCGGTTCGTCGTCTGCGCGGGCGCACCATGGGCATCGTGTCCTTTGGAAAGATCGGACAGGCCATCGCCCGCCGTGCCCGCGCCTTTGGCACCGAGATCATCGCTTATGACCCGTTCCTGCCTGCCGAAGTGGCACGGGAACTTGGGGTCGAGCTGGTCACAAAAGACGCGCTTCTGGCGCGGTCCGACTACATCCTGATGCAGGCGCCGATGACAAAGGAGACCCATCATTTCCTGTCGGACGCCGAGTTTGCCGTCATGAAACCCGGTGCGATCCTCGTCAACACCGGGCGCGGTCCCACAGTCGACAACAAGGCGCTCTATCGCGCCTTGACCGAGGGCCACCTGGCCGCCGCCGGACTCGACGACCCAGAAGAGGAGCCGGCCAAGCGGGCCACCTGGGACCCTGCCGACAACCCGATCTTCACCTTGCTCAACGTGCTGATCACGCCCCACGCCGCCTATTACTCGGAAGAGTCCATCCGTGCCGCTCGCGAAGGCGCCGCGACGCAGGTGGCCAAGGTGCTCACCGGGCAAACCCCCGATTTTCCCGTCAACGCTGACGCCCTGGCCGTCCAGAGCTGAACCCGAAAGGATACAAGATGCTGAAAGAATACAACGACTTCGACCGCCGCCCCGACGTCCTGGAAAAATTCGACAAGGTGCTGGCCTGCTATTCTGCCACTGCCGTCTTTGCCGACGTTCAATATCGCCTTGGCGTCATGGACAGCGGCATCAAACCGCCCTTCCGCGCCAAGGTGACGGGCCAGGCGATCACCGTCCAATTGTCCAAGGGCGATCTGGTCGATCCGCTCAAGGCGCTGGAGATGGGCCAGCCCGGTGACGTGATCGTCGTCGATGCCGGCGGTGACAAGAACACTTCGGTCTGTGGCGGCCTGATGGGTGGCCTCGCACAGAACCGCGGCATCCGCGGCATGATCGTCGACGGTGCGGGCCGCGATACCGACGAGCTTGAGGATATCAACTGGCCGATCTGGACGCGCGCCATCACCCCGCGCGGCACGCACACGATGTTTTCCGGCCGCAAGGAAGAACTGTCGATCAACGTGCCGATCCAATGCGGCGGCGTGGTGGTCAACCCCGGCGATTTCATCGTCGCTGACCTGATGGGCGTGACCGTCGTACCGCTGGAGAAGGCCGAAGAGGTGGTCAAGCTGGCGCAGGAACAGGCCGACCGTGAAGAGGAGACCCGCAAATGGGTGGCCAATGGCAAGACGGTCGAGGATCTGTTGAATGAATTCGGCCGCATCTGAGCCCGCCCTGATCGGCCTCGACTGGGGCACCTCGTCGTTCCGCGCCAGCCTGATCGGCGCGGGTGGCGAAGTGCTCGACAGGCTGGCGGCGCCGGAGGGCATCATGCACGTCGAAGGCGGGCTGTTCGAGGCGGCGTTTACGCGGCTGCTGGCGCCCTGGGCCGGGCATTCGGACCTGCCGGTGCTCGCCTCCGGCATGATCACCAGCCGCAACGGCTGGGTCGAGACGCCCTATGTGGGCCTGCCCGCTGGCGGGAAAGAACTGGCGCGGGCGATAGTGACGCATCAGACAACCGATGGCCGCACCGTGCATTTCATCACCGGCCTTGCCAGCGAAGCGGACGGCGCGCCGGACGTGATGCGCGGCGAGGAGACCCAGATCGTCGGCGCCGTGGCTATGGACACCAGCGACGGATGTTTCGTCATGCCCGGCACGCACAGCAAGTGGATCGAGGTTTCGGAGGGTCGGATCACCCGGTTCGCGACTTACATGACCGGCGACGTCTTTGCCGCGCTGCGGGACCACACCATTCTCAAGGCGCTGATGCAGGATGCGCCGTTCCATGACGAAGGCTTCCGCCTTGGCGTCGCATCGGGCCTTTCGGCAGGCAGCGAGCTTCTGCATCGGCTGTTCCACGTGCGCTCCATGCCGCTGTTCGAGAAGATTCCGGCGGGGGCGAGTGCTGACTACCTTTCCGGCATGTTGATCGGCGCAGAGATTGCCGGCGGAAGCGCCGGCAAGGCAAATCGAGGCCCCGTCACGATCATCGGTCGCGACGACCTCGCGGATCGCTATGAAACCGCACTCGGGATAGCCGGGCTGACGACCCGCCGCGCCGAGCCTGACATCGTCGCGCGCGGCCATTTCACAATCGCCAAGGCAGCAGGAGTGATCGTATGAGCAACTGGCAGGACGCCCTGAACGACAACCCTCTGATCGCCATCCTGCGCGGGCTGGACGCCGACCGTGCGGTCGAGACCGCAGATGTGCTGGTCGAGGCCGGGTTCCGCATCATCGAGGTTCCACTGAACTCGCCCCAGCCGTTTGTGTCGATTGAGCGGATCGCCGCGAAGCACGGCAGCGGCATCGTCGTCGGCGCCGGAACGGTCCTAACGCCCGGCGCTGTCACCGACGTAGTGAATGCCGGCGGTGAGATCATCGTCTCGCCCAACATGAACCCCGCCGTGGGCACCCGCGCCGCCGAGCTCGGCGCCAAATGGTGCCCCGGCGTGATGACCCCGAGCGAGACCTTCGCAGCGCTTGATCTCGGAGCGGCGGTGCTGAAGTTCTTCCCCGCCGAGCTGATCCCGCCCAAGGCCGTCAAGGCGATGCGCGCGGTGCTGCCCGCCGATGCGCTGGTGGCGGCGGTGGGCGGGATCACGCCAGAGACCATGACGGATTATCACGCCGCAGGCGCCGACAGCTTCGGTCTGGGCTCGGCGCTGTTTAAGCCGGAGTACGACCGTGGCGAGCTGGCGCGTCGTGCCGGGGGATTTACAAAAGCCTGGAAAAACCTGGCCGGATGATCCCGGATGACAACGGTAAGCCCCTCCCCCGCACCTCGTCCGATGAAAGATGCCGGCCCCCACGAGGCCGGCAGCTTTCATTCCGGCGCTTGCAAACGGCCAGTGGCATCGAAGACCAGCGGCCTTTCCGGCCCTGCAACCGAAAGCCTGTCGCTCGCCTTCACATGCGGTAGAAGCGCGGGCGAGACCCAGATGCGATGGATTTCCAGCGTGTTTTTGATACGCACGATGCGAGCGGTTTCGGGCGTGGTCAGGTTGCAGGTTTTCAAGGCCACCACGATGGCGTCATGATCCGAGTTCAGCACCATAGGAAGCTTCGCCGGGTTGAGGATCGTCGCCGTGATGGCATTGGTATAGACCGCGCCGAGGTCGATCTTTTCCACGCATTGCCGGGTCGACAGATCGGCCGAGCCGATCCCCACGCCGTTGCCATGCGATTGCGGTGTGACGTCCAGCGCGACGATCTTCTGGATGTTCGGCGCGTCAAATCCGGGCAGGCCGGAACCAGGCCGCCCGGTGACATTCGGGTCCATCCCCTCGCCGGAGATATTCTTGCCGATCTCGTCGACGATCAGCACATCGATATCGGTGAAGTTGAGCCGCCCGATCGAGGCCTTGGCGATTTCCAACAGTTCCTTTTCCCGTTCGAGTATCCGGTCGCGCGGGATAATCTCGATCTCCATCAGGTCGTCGAAGGCATTTTCCAGGATGGCGAGACCACAGATCACGGGCAGCCGCGCCAGCAGCTTTGCGCCGGCCTTGGGCAGAATGTCGTGGAAGCGCGCGAACCCGTGGTTGTGCAGGGCCACCGCGCCCTTGTGCTTGCCCAGCCCGATGCAGAGCATCTTCACAAGCCCGCTTTCGTACCCGGCCTTGAAATCAGCGTGCGGCTTGACCTTGTTGGCGATGACGATGCCATCGGCCTCGGATGCGATGCGGTCGATGTAAAGCGGCGTGCCGTCGTCGAGCGCGTCGATCTGGACCACCTCCATCGACGAGCGGATCTCGGCTCCGGTGCTTTCCTCGGTGATGCCATAGCCCTTGAGCACGGCCACCTGCCCCTCGGCGGTCGCCCCGCCGTGACTGCCCATCGACGGCACAATGAAGGGCTCCGCCCCCTTGGCGCGCAGCCCGGCCACCAGCGCGCGGGTGATCTCGACCAGCCCCATGATGCCGCGGCTGCCGACGGTGATGGCGATGGACTTGCCCGCCACATCGGCATCGGGGATCTGACGCAACTGCCCGGTCACGGCGGCGTCGATATCCTCCAGCCGCTTGCGCTCGAAATGCTGATCCACCGGAATGAGCGGCGGAAAGGGATAGTCCATCCCGCCTTCGATGTTCACGTTGATCGGTCCAAGGTCCATCACATCACCACAGAGCCGGAAGTGCCAGAGACAGCGCCGGCACATAGGTTATCAGCATCAACAGGACGATCATACCGGCAAAGAACGGCAGGATGGCGCGGCTCAACTTTTCGATCGACACGCCCGAGATGCCGCTCGCCACGAAGAGGTTGACGCCCAGCGGCGGCGTGCAGAAGCCAATGGCGAGGTTGACGGTCATGATCACGCCGAATGCAATCGGATCGACCCCCAGCGCCGTGGCCACCGGCAACAGGATCGGCGTCATGATGATGATCGAAGAGATCGTCTCCATGAACATCCCGATGATAAGCAGAAGGACGTTGATCAGCAGCAGGATGATGATGGGATTGTCGGAAAGCCCCGTCAACCAGCCGGCCAGATCGGCAGGGATCTGCGCCAGCGTGATCACGCGGCCAAAGGCCGTCGCCATGATCACCAGCACCAGGATCATGCCGCTGGTTCTCGCGCTCTCGGCCAGGATGGTGGGGAAATCGGACCATTCGAGATCGCCATAGACGAACTTGCCGACAATCGCCGCATAGACCACCGCGACGGCGCCGGCCTCGGTGGGTGTGAAGATGCCGCTGTAGATGCCGCCGAGGATGATCACCGGCACCAGCAGCGCCCAGACCGATTTGCGGAAACTGGTGGTGATAAGCGACGCGTCGAAATCACGGGTGTTCTCGATCACCTTGGTCTCGTTGCGCAAAAGGAACCTCGCGACGATCATGAACATCACCGCGAACATCACCCCCGGCACGATCCCGGCCAGAAACAGCTTGCCGATCGAAACCTCGGCGGTGACGCCATAGATGATGAAGGGGATGCTGGGCGGGATCATCACGCCGATCATGCCCGACGATGCGGTCAGCGAGGCGCTGAAGCGGCGGGTATAGCCCACCTTCTCCATTTCCGGGATCAGGTTCGATCCGATGGCTGCGACGGTGGCGGGGGACGAGCCGGAGATGGCAGCGAAGAACACGCAGGCCAGCACGTTGACGTAGGACAGCCCGGCGCGGATATGGCCGATCAGCGCATTGGCAAAACCCACCAGCCGACGCGACATGCCGCCGTGCTGCATCAGGTCGCCGGCCAAAATGAACAGCGGCACGGCGATCAGTGGAAAACTGTCGGCCCCGGTGACGACCGAGCGCGCCAGCAGCACCAGCGGCGGCGTGCCGTCGACAAGGATCATGACGGCCATGGTCGCAAGACCGAGGCAGATGCCGATCGGCACGCTCAGAAACAGCGTGAGGATCAGGACAAGGAAAAGCACGGTGGCAATCATCGGGTCAGACCTCTTGCTCGGGCGCGGTGCCGCGCAGCGTTCTAATTAGGTGTTGTGTCACGCGCAGGATCGACAGCGCCGCGCCGACCGGGGCTGAGGCGTAGAGCACCGGGATCGGCAGCCCCAGAACCACCGATGTCTGGCTGAGCACGAAGGGTTTCAGGATCAACTGGATGCATTGCACCGCCAGCACCCCCAGAAAGCCGATGACCGCCAGGTCCACCACGATCTCAAAGGCGCGACGCCCGCCCGGACCGATGGCATCGCGCAGAAAAGTGATGCGCACATGCGAGCCCTGTTGAAAGGCATAGCTGACCGCGATCCAGACGAACCAGACAAACAGCCAGAGCGTCAGCTCTTCGCCCCAGGACAGCGAGGCGTTCAGGATGTAGCGCATGAAGACATTTGCGCTGATCAGCAGGACGATTGCGGCCAGCAGAAGGCCCACGATATAGCGCTCGAAATTTCGGTCGAGCCAGCGCAAAGCGATCATTGGTCTCTCCTCCCAAAGAAAAGCCGCGGACGGGTGCCCCGCGGGGCACCCGTGGTAGGGTCTGGACGTGGTGTCAGTTGGTGCCGGCGGCGGCAACCGCGGCGGTCCAGCCGTCAAAGACCTCGGCACCGACCTCTTCGCGATAGGTGGCGCGCACCTCCTGGGTCTGATCGGAAAAGACCTGACGCGCGGCGGCGTCGAGCTCGACCACATTGACCCCGGCATCGCGGATCTTCTGCAACTGACCGGCCTCTTCGGCATTGACCAGCTCTTGCTGATAGGCCGCCGCGTCGGTCATCGCCTCGCGCAGCAGGCTCTGCTGGTCCTCGGTGAGGCCCGACCAGAACCATTCCCCCACCACCGGGATGTAGACGGTGAACACATGGCCGGTCAGCGAGACATGTTTCTGCACCTCGTAGAACCGCTGGCTGTCGATCAGCGCCACCGGGTTTTCCTGGCCGTCGATCACGCCCTGTTGCAGCGCCGAATAGACCTCGCCAAAGTTCATCGGCGTCGGGTTGGCACCGAGCGCCTTGAAGGTATCGACATGGGCGGGCACCTTCATGGTACGCAGCTTGATGCCCTGAAGGTCTTCGGGCGTCTTGATCGGGCGCACGTTGTTGGTGATGTGGCGCAGACCGTTTTCCATCCAGCCAAGCCCGACGAGGCCCTGGTTCTCCAGACGTGCCAGCATCTCGTCGCCGGCGTCACCGTTCAACACGTCCAGCGCGACCTCCTTGCTGGGGTACATGTAGGGCAGTTCGATCACCGCAAAGGCCGGATCCCAGCCGGCAAAGAACGACGACGGCGACACCGCCATCTCCAGCACGCCGGTCTGCACGCCTTCGATCATCTCGCGGTCCGGGCCCATCTGCGACGAGGGAAAGATCTGCACATCGAAGTCGCCGCCGGAGCGCTCTTCGACCAGCTCCTCGAATTTCAGCAGGGCGCGGTGCATGTGGTATTGCTCGTTGGCGCCGTGACCGACCTTGATGACGGTTTCCGCCGCGGCGGCACCGGCAATTCCTGCCGTCATCAGCGCGGCAACCGCGAATGCGTAAGTGTTGGACATGAACTTCTCCTCCCGTTGGGTTCGACCAGAGGCCGGGTATCGGCTCCATTGATATCTGATGTATCAGATAGAAAAAGTTAGTGCAATATTTTCTTCATTACGGTACCTTCAGAAGCGTGGTTCAACAGAGGAAGACCGATGCCTGTAGAAAAAATGAAACGCATCAAAGCGCCGGATTCCTTGTGCGATATCGCGGCCACGGCCATTCGCGAGGCCATCATCACCGGCCGCTACGGGCTGGGTGAGGCGATCTCCGAGAACTCGCTGTCCGAGCTTTTGGGCATCAGCAAGACACCGATTCGCGAAGCTCTGGCCAATCTCAAGCACGAGGGCCTCGTCTCTATCATCCCGCGAAAGGGCACCTTTGTCTTCACCCTGAGCGTGGATGACGTGGCGCAGCTCGGCTTTTACCGCTTCGCGCTGGAATCCACCGCGCTGGAGCTTGCCATGGAGGGGCACTGCAAGGACCTTCTGACCGCGCTGAAGTCGATCTGCGCGACGATGACAGCGGCGCGAGAGCAGGGCAAGACGCGCGAATACCTGGAACTTGACGGCGAATTCCATGACGCCATCGTCTCGCGCTGTGACAACGTCTACCTGAAGGAAGGCTATCAGGCGATCGCCGGCCGGACAGCGGCGCTGCGGACCCACCTGTCGCAGCATCCGACCCATACCGACAAGTCGATGAACGAGCATATCGAGATGATCGCCCTGCTTGAGCAGGGCGATCTGGCGGGCGCGACGACGATTCTAAAAAAGCACGTGACACGCGGCGAACGCACCTATGCCGATGGCATCGAGGACATCGCCACCGCCAGCCCCGAGGACCGCATCATCCGCAGAAAGCGCACACGATGAGCCGCCGCATCCATCTCGACCCCGTGGGCGGCATTTCAGGCGACATGTTCCTCGCCGCCGTTCTGGATGTTCATCCCCATTGGGCCGCCGAGTTGCCCGGCGTGCTGGAGACGCTGGGGATCGGGGCCAAGCTGCGGCTGGAGCACAGGCCACACGACAACGGCATCCTGACCGGATCGCGGATGCTGATCGAAGAGACCGGGGACGCAGATCACCATCACGGCCACGAACATTACCATCACGTCCATTCCACCTTCCGCGCCATCAAGCAGCTCATCGAAGGCTCCGACCTCGCGCCCGGCGTCATCCACCGGGCCGTCGACATCTTTCGCCTGCTGGCCGAGGCCGAGGCGCAGGTCCACGGCACCAGCATCGAGGACGTCGCCTTTCACGAGGTCGGTGCGCTCGATTCCATCGCCGACATCACCCTCGCGGCGCATCTGCTGGAAAAACTCGGCGCCGATCACTGGTCGGTCGGGGCCATCCCTATGGGGTCCGGCCGGGTGAACACCCAACACGGCCCCCTGCCCGTCCCGGCGCCCGCCACGCTACTATTGCTCACCGGCCTGCCGCTGATCGACGATGGTATCCCCGGCGAGCGCGTCACCCCCACCGGCGCGGCAATCCTCAAACACCTCGCGCCCGAATTCGGCGGCCCGCGCCAGCCGATGCGGTTGTCCGCATCCGGCACCGGGTTCGGAGCCAAGACATGGCCCGACCTTCCGAATATCCTGCGCCTCAAGGAATTCGAAAGCCTGCGCCCCACTCTCGCCGACAGAGTCTCGGTCCTGGAATTCGAGATCGACGATCAGACGCCCGAAGACCTCGCTGTCGGGCTAGAGGCGCTGCGCGCGACCGAGGGCGTGCTCGACGTGATCAACGCGGCGGTCTGCGGCAAGAAAGGCCGTCAGGCCCAAGCTATCCGCATCCTCGCCCGCCCCGAGCGGCAGGAGGAGGTGATCCGCGTTTGCTATGACCAGACCACGACGCTGGGTGTCCGCCATCACCACGTCGACCGCAGCACCCTGCCCCGCCGCGCGGCGCAACAGGACGGGTTGCGGGTCAAACTGGCCGAGCGGCCCGGCGCCACCACGGCCAAGGTCGAGATGGACGATCTGATGACGCATCATCCCAGCCACGCCGAGCGCAACGCCGCCGGGCATCGCACGGCCGCAGCCGCGATTGCCGCGCAGGACGAGGAGGCCACCACATGAGCCTGCACGCCCTGCAACACCGCCTCCGCCAAATCGGACCCGCCGCAATCGCCGTCAGCGGCGGAATCGACAGCCTGACGCTGGCCTGCGTGGCCGCCGACCTCATCCCCGACAGCGTAATCTTCCACGCGGTATCGCCAGCCGTGCCCGAGGCCGCGACCGCCCGGGTCCGCACCTTCGCACAGGATCGCGGCTGGCACCTCAACGTGATCGACGCGGGGGAATTCTCGGACATGCACTACCGCGCCAACCCGGTGAACCGCTGCTTCTACTGCAAGACGAACCTCTACGGCAGCATTGCCGCGAAGACGAAGTCGCCGATCCTGTCCGGCACCAACCTCGACGATCTTGACGATGTCCGCCCCGGCCTGATCGCCGCGAAGGATCACAACGTCCAGCATCCCTATGTCGACGCCGGCATCGACAAACCCGGCCTCCGCCGCATCGCTCGCGATCTCGGGCTGGGCGACATTGCCGACCTGCCCGCCGCCCCCTGCCTGTCGAGCCGCGTCCTCACCGGCCTGCGGATCGAGCCCGGCGAGTTGCAGGCTATCGACCGGGTCGAGAGCCGCCTCAGGCCGATGCTGCCCGGCGCGGACGTCAGGTGCCGCAGGCTTGCCGGTGGCTACAAGTTGCAGGTCTCCGCCGACGTTCTGGACCGGATGCAACCCTCCGAAACCGAAGCGATCCTTGCCGCGGCCACGGCTGCGCTTGGCCACGAAGGCACGCTGCTAGGGCTGTCCTCATATCGGCGTGGCAGTGCGTTCGTGCAATGAGCGGTGCCGGCGGGATCGTTCTGGATGACGCCCGTGCCGGGCGGATCGGCTTTGACGAGGCCATCCTCTGCGAGCAGAAGACCGTGCCGCAGATCGCGGAGATCGCCAGCCGCAGCCGCGACACGGTCGGGCGGCGGTTGTTCACACGTCTGAGCGCGGAGAAATTCGCCGCGCTGCCGCCTGACCTGTGCGGCGCAATGATCTATGACGCGCAAAGCCGGACGGCGGTTCTGGGCGCGACGGCACCCGGCGCCGGGCCGCCCCGTGTCGCCATCGTTTCTGCCGGTTCTTCCGACGCCAATGTCGTGGCCGAGGCGCAGGCGACGCTGGCCTATTTTGGCCAGTCCACCCAAAAGATCGAGGATGTCGGCGTTGCCGGCATCTGGCGACTGCTGGAGCGGGTCGACGAGATTGCTTCCATGCCGGTCGTCATCGCCGTCGCCGGCATGGATGCGGCGCTGCCGACCGTTTTGGCGGGCCTCGTGCCGTCCTTCGTCATCGGCGTGCCGACATCGACCGGCTACGGCGCGGCGCGCGGCGGCGAGACCGCCCTGTCCGCCATGCTGGCAAGCTGTGGACCCGGGCTGACGGTGGTCAACATCGACAATGGCTATGGTGCCGCCTGCGCCGCAATGCGGTTCCTGCGTATGGCCGATCGGGTCAGGCAGGCTGAGGTGCCCCTATTTTCCTAGACACCTGCCTGTTTCATTTTCTTCTGCCTGATTTCGAAGTCAACGGGCGACAGCATGCCGTTGTTTGTGTGCTTGCGCTTCGGGTTGTAGAAGAGTTCGATGTATTCGAACACGTCCTGTCGGGCGGCTTCCCGGGTCTGGTATGTGCGTCGCTTGACCCGCTCGCGTTTCAGCAACTGAAAGAAGCTTTCCGCGACGGCATTGTCATGGCAGTTCCCGCGTCGGCTCATGCTGGGTTCCAGGTTATGCTGGTTAAGGAACGTCTGCCATTCCCGGCTGGTAAATTGAGAGCCTTGATCTGAATGCAACGTGACCTTTCCGTCGGGTTTGCGTCGCCAGACCGCCATCAGCAGGGCCTGCAAGGCCAGGTCCGTTGTCATGCGGGACTGGGCGGACCAGCCGACCACGCGGCGCGAGAAGAGGTCGATGACGACGCACAGATACAGCCAGCCCTCCTGGGTCTTGATGTAGGTGATGTCTGTTACCCAGACCTGGTCAGGCTGAGAGGCGCTGAATTGCTGCTCCAGCTTGTTCTCAGCCACGATGGCCGGTTTGCCGCCATAGCGGCCCGGTCGGCGCTTGTAGCCAACCTGGGCGGCGATCCCGGCCAGAGACGCCAGACGCGCCACCCGGTTCTCGGAAATTTGCTCGCCCAGGTCGCGCAGATCATCTGTCAGCTTGCGATAGCCATAGACCTTGCCGCTCTCTGCCCAAGCCTGCCGGATCAACTCGGTCTGACGCACATCCTCCTGCGCACGGTGGCTTAACGGTTCCTTAAGCCATGCATAGAAGCCGGAGAAATGGACCCGCAGAACCCGGCACATGGCCCGGACTACGCCGCCAGGTGCAATGCGAACAGAACAAAAAACAGAATTTTTAGACAAATGTTCACGCGCGCGGTGGTCCGCGTGTCGAAAAACATGTAAGTTCTTGATATTGTTTGGAGGCGAGTACCGGAATCGAACCGGTGTACACGGATTTGCAATCCGCTGCGTCACCACTCCGCCAACTCGCCGCCGTGGTGGTGATCTGCCGGATACCGGATCTCCAAATGCGCTGCAAGCCTAAACGCGCGAAATGAGGCCAGGGACGGCGATCAGGCCGGGGACGCATGACCCTGCACCTGCGCGACGGGGTCAGAACAGGAAATCGTTGGCGGTCATGGGCGGCACGAATTGCACAAGGATTGCCATGTCTCGGACGCCATCGCCATCGGCGTCGACTTGGACCACGGTCGATCCGCCGCCCGCGTGACCACGCGAAAGGCCAGGCCGGAGGCGGTCGAGAAACTGGCGGCGCCCAGAAAATCCAGCGCGCCGCCGCCGACCGGGCTGTCTGCAAAGCTCAGAAAGACGAAGCGGTCGATGCCCTCTTCGCCGAACAGGACGTCGCGCCCCAGACCGCCGATGATGATGTCCCCCTGACCGCCGCGGATAGTGTCGTGTTCCTCGCCACTGTCGATCAGGGCAATTGTCCTGGCTGTATCGACCCTGCGGAAGCTGCTCACGCTAGCGGATTAACTTGAGCAGGTCCGGCTGCGATGATGCCATTGTGCGGTCACTCGCGGATGATGCGAAGGCTCTTTGGCGAAATCAGCGAGGCTCGTTTGCCTTCGCTGACCATGCGTAGGGAAAAGCCTTGCAAGATCAACTCCGCGGCGTCATCGAGGGTATCGACGAAAACTGCGTGCTCGGCGTGGTGTTTCCTTGAACCAAACTTCGGGTTGCCGAGGCAATAGCCTCTCGCTGTAAGATCCGGCTCCTCAGTCACGCCGCCCCGAGGTGAAAGTCGCTCTATCCTTATGACCTTGCCTAGCATTTCTTCATTCCCAATTAATTCAACGTGTGCTGTCGTATTTTATGACGAAAAGCGGCGCCGCCCCGATCCCTGGTTCCAAGGAACCGGTCAGGCCGCGACGACGCTGTAGCTTTGCATCTAAGAATGTCTGGTGAGGTCGACGCCCCTAGGAGGGGCGATTGGTCAACTGGCTCACCCCTTCGCCCCTTGCCCCCGCGAATAGACATCCTCGTAGCGGATGATGTCGTCCTCGCCGAGGTAGGCTCCGGTCTGCACCTCGATCAACACCATGGGCAGCTTGCCGGGATTCTCCATCCGGTGCACGGCGCCAAGCGGAATGTAGACCGACTGGTTCTCGGTGACGAGCTTGACCTCGTCGTCGACGGTGACCTTGGCGGTGCCTTGGACGACGATCCAGTGCTCGGACCGGTGGTGGTGTGATTGCAGCGACAGGGCGGCGCCGGGGTTGACGTGGATGCGCTTGACCTGAAACCGGCCGCCCATCACCAGGCATTCGTACCAGCCCCAGGGTCGATAATCGCGGGGCAGGGTCTCGGCCTGAACAGCGCCGCCGGCCTTCAGTGCGGCAACTGCCTGTTTGACGTCCTGGGCGCGGTCCTTATGGGCCACCAGCACCGCGTCGGGCATGGCGATGGCGATCACATCGGTCAGACCGATGCCGACGATCTGCTGGCTCTCGTCCTCGGAGCGCAGCAGCGTGTTCTGGCAGTCGAGCGCCGTTGCGTTGGAACTGGTGACAACGCCGGCCTCATCCGGGCCGCTTTCGCGCCAGACAGCGTCCCAGCCGCCGAGGTCGGACCAGGCGCCGGCGTAGGGCACCACGGTCAGGTTCTGAGCCTTTTCCATCACTGCGTAGTCGATCGAAATGTCATCGAGCCCCGCCCAGGGCTCGGGCGCAAGCCGTGTGAAGTGCAGATCGTGTTCGGCCTCTGTCAGCGCGGCACGCACGCCTTTCAGCATCTCGGGGTCGTGGCGCTCGAAAGCCTCGATCAGAGTGGTGGTGGCAAAGAGGAAGATGCCGGCGTTCCACAGGTGCATGCCGTCAGTGAGCAGGGCCTCGGCCTTGGCGGCGTCGGGCTTTTCGACAAAGCTCTTGAGCGGCTGGGGTACAGGGGCGAAATCCGGGCCGGGGGCTTCGCTCAGTTCTAGCCAGCCATAGCCAGTCTCGGCCCGTTGGGGTGCGATGCCGAAGGTCACCAGCTGACCAGCTTGGGCGGCAGGGGCGGCGGCCTGAACCACAGTGCGGAAGCGCTCGGCGTCGGAGATGACGTGATCGGAGGGCGCCACCAGCATCAGCGCACCCGGCGCCCGCGCCTCAAGCGCCAGAGCGCCAGCGAGGATCGCCGGCGCGGTATTCCGTGCCTCGGGCTCGATCAGGGTGGCGGCGGCGGCGATTTCGACCCCGGCCAGCTGCTCGGTGACGATGAAGCGGAAATCGCTGCCGGCAATCACTGTCGGCGCGGCAAAACCTGCGCCGGAGATGCGGCGTGCCGAGGCTTGGAACAGGCTCTCTTCGCCGGTCAGCTTCGTGAACTGCTTTGGGTAGGACTTGCGGCTGAGCGGCCAGAGCCTCGTGCCTGAGCCGCCGCAGAGGATAAGGGGGTGAATGGTTTGGGTCATTGGAAATCTCTTGAGGTTTAGTCCGTTAGTATCAGCCTCGGAAAGCGTCCTGGTTATTAAGGAACCAACGGTAGGTGCCCGCGACACCTTCCTCAAGGCCGATCCTTGCCTGCCAGCCCATATCCGCCAGCCGACCGACATCCATCAGCTTGCGCATCGTGCCGTCCGGTTTCGAGGGATCGGTGGTGATCCGGCCTTCGAAACCCGTCAACTTTGCCACCAGTTGCGCCAACTCGAGGATCGAGAGGTCGGTGCCGGTGCCGACGTTGATATGGCTCAGCATCGGTTCGGTGTTGGCGTCGTAGGTCGCCTTGTCGAGGTCCATCACGAAAAGCGAGGCCTCGGCCATGTCATCGACATGCAGGAACTCGCGCCTCGGCTTGCCCGAGCCCCAGATCACCACTTCCTCGCGGCCGTCCTGGGCCGCTTCGTGGAAGCGGCGGATCAGGGCAGGGAGGACATGGCTGATCTCCTATTGGAAATTTCTTTCCGGTAGGTAAAGGTTGGTCGGCATCACCCACCTGTGGTGGGTGCCGTATTTAATGCCCGCTTTCTTCTTCAACGCATCGCGGAATCCGGAAGTGGTAAATATTTTTTGACTTCCTTCGGCAATTGAGTGCAGTATGCAGATCTTGAGGAAAACGGATTATTTTTTTCGGAAGTTGTCTCCTTAAATATCAGAGGTGTTTTGGATGATAGTCAACATTGATTGAGCTAGTGTTGCCCGGTCATAGTCTCTCGCCGATGTAATCCCAGCCGAAGACATTCGCTCGAGTGAACCTGGTTCATTGCTTAGGTTCAATATCTGTTCTGCAAGCTGCCAAGGATTTTCGGGTTCGATTGTTATTCCGGTGCCGGACTGGCGGACAATGTCCGCAGACTCGCCCTCAACCCCTAAGACTATCGGTATGCCCATGCCCATGCATTCGAACATCTTAGAAGGAATTACGGTGGTGAAGAGGTCTGATCGGCGTAAATGTATAATTGCCAGATCGAGGACTGACCAAAAGCGAGCAACTTCTCCCTTTGTCACCGATGTGTGGAATATGACGTTTCGTAAGTCCAGCTGTTTCGCTCGCGCCCTGAGTCTTTCCCGTTCGGCGCCGTCCCCAAGCAGTAGTATGCGAATATTTTCTGATCTTGGGTCATTCAATAATATTGCAGCGGCATCTAGTAGTGTGTCCAGCGCATGCGCCATTCCATGGGTTCCAATATAGCCGGCTACAAAACAGTTCTTGATGCCAAGTTTCTCGGTTAAGGTGGGGTCCTTGGGCATGGGGCGAAAGAGACTGACCTGCCCCCCGCTGGTCCCTCGCTCATGACGAGAGTCTGCCGGTTTGATTTTGGTAGTCGTCGGTTTCGGGCTTGGCAAGCGTGGCAGGCGCGGA
>Ga0208059_1000173_pt1 | contig 16735 bp, 9 predicted proteins | sample DeeseametaMP0959_FD_184199 | JGI IMG/M metagenome (GOLD analysis project Ga0208059, IMG submission 184199) | Marine microbial communities from the Deep Indian Ocean - MP0959 (SPAdes) | ecosystem: Environmental > Aquatic > Marine > Oceanic | place: East of Madagascar, South Indian Ocean...
TCGCATGAATATTCTTATCGTCGACGACCACGCTGTGGTGCGTGAAGGTTACAAAGCTTTACTTAATGCGATGATGCCCGACTGCCGTATTTTTGATGCTGAAAACGGTGCACAAACCCATCGTTTATTAGCCAGTAGTGACATTGAGATCTTAATCCTCGACATAAACCTTTCAAATGAAAGTGGCCTTGTTTTAGCCAAGATTTTTTTGAAGCGACATCCAGATTTAAAAATTATCTTTTTCAGTATGTTCGAAGACAGCGTCATATTGCACCGCGCCATGCAGACCGGTGCTATGGGGTACATCAGTAAAAGTAGTTCGCCTGAAATATTGATCTCGGCAATTAAGGTCGTCGCAAAAGGGCAAAAGTATATTGAGAGAGGCCTGGCGGTAAATTTAGCCAATCAACTTCTCGATACTAATGTGGACATTGCTGCCAAATTAACAAAACGCGAGTTCGAAATATTTATTGCGATAGCGATGAATAAATCCCGCTTCGATATTGCTGATGAGTTGGGCCTATCGGCTAAGACTGTTTCTAACGCACTTACCGTCATTAAGCGAAAGCTTGACGCGGTGCCCTCGCAGTTTTCAGCCATTGCGGCTAAACACGGTTATATCGGTGATGCAGAGCTTTCAGCGTCTCAATCGGTATCGTTTGTCGAGAAGAGTGAGAAGTAGCCATAGGTTTCCCCTCCTAAAGTAGGAGTCAAATCGGTCTATCGCATCATGGTAGGTACAACGTAAAAGTACCATTATCAAACTACACAACAAACCAAGTTACTGCGCGTGTTACGCGCAAAGTTATCAAAAGGTACTTCTTATGATTTATGCAAAGCCAGGTAGTGAAGGTTCGGTCGTAAGCTTCAAAGAAAGCTACGGTAATTTTATCAATGGCGAATGGGTAGCACCGGTTAAAGGTGAGTACTTCACCGCAACATCTCCAGTAGACGGCAGCGACATCGCACAAATCCCACGCTCAACATCTGAAGACATTGAGCTTGCGTTAGATGCAGCTCACGCTGCGAAAAAGGGCTGGGCAGATACGTCAGTAGCTGAGCGCTCCAACATTCTTCTGAAAATTGCCGATCGCATTGAAGAAAACCTAGAGCTACTTGCCGTTGCGGAAACATGGGACAATGGTAAAGCCGTTCGCGAAACGCTTAATGCAGACATTCCGCTGTGCGCAGACCACTTCCGTTATTACGCAGGCTGTATTCGAAGCCAAGAAGGCACCATCGGTGAAATTGATAAAAACACGGTGGCGTATCACTTCCACGAACCTTATGGTGTTGTTGGGCAAATCATTCCATGGAACTTCCCGCTACTTATGGCTGCATGGAAACTTGCGCCAGCACTTGTTACCGGTAACGTAGTGGTGCTAAAGCCAGCAGAACAAACGCCAGTATCTATCTTATTGTTCGCCGAACTAATCCAAGACCTACTACCACCGGGTGTACTAAACATCGTTAACGGGTTCGGGGCAGAAGCCGGACAGGCTCTTGCAACAAGCACAAGAATCGCAAAAATTGCATTTACTGGCTCTACACCTGTTGGCGGACATATCCTTCGCTGTGCTGCTGAAAACCTTATTCCATCTACCGTTGAGCTTGGCGGCAAGTCGCCAAACTTATTCTTCCCAGACATCATGAATCACGAGCCTGAATTTATTGATAAGTGTGCGGAAGGTTTAGTGCTTGGATACTTCAACCAAGGTGAAGTATGTACGTGTCCTTCTCGAGCGATTATTCACGAAGACATCTATGATGCATTCATGGAAAAAGTGTTGGAAAAAATTCAGAAGATCAAACGTGGCAACCCACTAGACACAGACACCATGGTAGGTGCACAGGCATCTAATGAGCAGTTCGAAAAGATCCTTAAATACATCGATATCGGTAAGTCAGAAGGGGCTCAGGTTGTCACTGGTGGTGAGAAAGAGCAGCTACCTGGCTTTGATGGAGGCTACTACATTCAGCCGACTATCTTGAAGGGTGAAAACCACATGCGTGTGTTCCAGGAAGAGATTTTTGGTCCGGTAATCGCTGTTCAAACCTTCAAAACCGAAGAAGAGGCGATTGAGATTGCCAATAATACAAGCTTCGGACTTGGCGCTGGTGTATGGAGCCGCGATGCGAATGTAGCATTCCGCGTAGGTCGAGCGATTGAAGCAGGTCGCGTGTGGACGAACTGTTATCACTTGTATCCAGCTCACGCTGCGTTTGGCGGCTACAAGAAATCGGGCATTGGCCGCGAAACCCACAAGATGATGCTAGATCACTACCAGCAGACAAAAAATCTATTGGTAAGCTACGACATCAACCCACTTGGTTTCTTCTAAGTAAACCTGAGGGCGGCGCCTACCGCCGCCCGCTACTTTTATGCGCATCGCATTTTCCTCAATCATTTTCTTGCTGTTTCTCAGCACCAATGTGTTGGCGCAGTCTGACGCGACAGACATTCCACAAGACATTTACAAAATATTTCCCAACGCTACACGCGTGGGGGAGATGCACACTGACATCAAGGTAACCCCGGTCTATCAGCTTCAGCAACTACTCGGATATGTTTTTGAGTCGAATGACTTTGTCGACTTCATAGGCTTTTCAGGCAAACCAGTTAATGTAGTGATTGGGCTAGACACACAAGGCAATGTGGTCGATCTTTTCGTCAAGCAGCATAGCGAGCCGATTTTTTTGCACGGGCTTGGCGAGAAATCCATGTTTGATTTCGTTGCTCAATATCAAGGGCACAGTGTCAAAGAACGTTTTATCATTGGTGGTAAAAGCAATGTAGGCAAAGACGCTACCTACTTTGATGGGGTTACGAAAGCCACCGTATCGGTGCTGGTTATCAACGATACCATCGTGACATCTGCATTAGCCGTTGCCAGAGCTAAGCTCGATGGCTTTGTTGCGCCTAGCAACAATATTATCAATCCAGACTTTTACGAACCTCTTACTTTTAGCGAATTGGTGGACAAGGGCTACATTCAAAAACACCAGATTACTCGACAGAATACCGAAGGCCTCCCGAGAGAAGTGGTTCGGGCGGTTGACGATATTCAGAGCGAGTTTGCCCTTGATGGTGACATCATCGCCGAACACTACTATGCGTTTTTAAGTCTTCCTATCGTGGGGAAAAACCTGCTAGATGAAGAGGAGTTTGCTCGGTTACAGGAAAATCTAAATCCGGGTGAAATGGCACTGATGGTACTGAATACGAAAGGGTTCAGTTTTATCAGCGATGAGTTTATTCCCCAAACCACACCTGAGCATTTACGGGTATCTCAAGGCGGTTTTCCCACGGCTATCCGCGATATCGATTTTTATAGCTTCTATGACCCCGCATTTTCACAAGCATTGCCCGACTACAACGAGATCAAAGTACTTCGAGTAAAATCGAAAGGTGGGCTGTCACTTGACCAAGAAATGGAAATAGCGATTAGTGTGCCGTTTAAGCCGAGTTTCTTCGAGCAAGATGAGCATCTGTTCCCTTTGAAAGTGACACTGCCTAGTGAACTATTTATGGAAAATCCTGAGGCTCAGTTAGCGAAGCCCATTCCGTTGTGGCAGAAAATTTGGAGGGACAGAACCTTAACGATAAGCATCACCGTTGTTTATCTTGTAGCGCTGTCGTTGTTTTTTGCATTCCAGCAAAGGCTAACGCCTTACACCAAGTTTGTGCATACAGTGCGGGCATTTTCCCTTGTGTTCGTGCTGTTTTTTATTGGCTTTTACGCTCAAGGGCAACTGTCTGTTGTCAACATATACACGCTGCTACTGGATATTGTCGACGGATTTTCCTTAGAAGTATATCTTCTCGACCCGGTCATTTTTATTTTGTGGAGCTTTGTATTTGTCTCGCTGTTTATTGTTGGTCGGGGACTATTTTGTGGCTGGCTTTGCCCCTTCGGAGCACTCCAGGAAATGATGGGAATACTGGCTGAAAAGCTCAGGATAAAACAAATTAGAATTAAGCCTCAGCACCACAAACGGGCGCAAAAAATTAAATATGTATTGCTTATAGGCCTAGTCGCGTGCTCATTCTATTCGCTGAACCTTGCAGAGAAGCTCGCTGAGATAGAGCCGTTTAAAACGTCTATAACCCTACACTTTGTTCGATATTGGCCCTTTGTGCTGTATTCGGTTTTATTGCTGCTACTTAGTTTAAAAATTCATAAAGTGTACTGCCGCTATTTATGTCCGTTGGGAGCGGGGCTTGCCATTTTGGGGCGTTTCCCTTTAGTTAAATTGCTTACACGTAAAGATGCCTGTGGTAATCCGTGTCAGCTGTGCAAACAAAAGAAATGTGGTATTGATGCTATAGAACAAGACGGCAGCATTGACTATGCTGAATGTATTCAGTGCCTTGAGTGTGTGGTTACGTTAGATAACCCTGACTTGTGCAAAATCGATAAATATAAAAAGAAAAAGGTGCCAACGCGTGTCAAAAACCTCAATCCTGTCCGCACTTAGTCAACCTGCTAATAGCAAGGTTAACGATGACAACCATTCTAGTTTATACGGTGCTAAAGAAGCCTGCCGTGATGTGGCCAATGAGATTTTAGCCAACGTTAAGTGCGATGAAATAGAGCTATTACTCTTTCATACCAGCACGCTGTTTGACTTAGACACCGTAGCAAAGGAAATCTCCGCACGTTTTCCGCACGTGAATATTGTTGGTTGCACCAGTGCTGGAGAATTTAATAAAAATGGGTACGGAACAGAAAAGCTCTTGGCCGTCGCGTTTTTGAAAAACGAATTTTCTATTGCCACAGCATTGGTGCCTAATTTAGGCGAAGTAAACTTTGATGAAGCCCACGATATTGCCAGTGGTTTGCGCCGAGCCTTACAGGGGAGGGAGCGTCGTTACGATACAGAGCAGCACTTCGTTATTTCTGTGCTCGATGGACTTACCCGCCATGAGGAACATTTTCTAGAAACCTTTGCGACCGCATTTGGCAATATTCCACACTTAGGCGGTAGCGCTGGCGACGATTTAAAGCTTGAAGCCACCTATGTGTTTTACAACGGTGAATTTCATCGAGACGCAGCAGTACTGCTGCTTGTTGGCACGGGAAAGCCCTTCACCGTGTTCTCCATTGATCACATTAACTCTCCTGTTTCAAAGCTGGTGGTCACCCACGCCGATCCAGAATCGCGAACCGTGTATGAAATAAACGGTGAACCTGCTGCGCAGTATTACGCCAGTTTATTGGGAATGAAAGCTGAAGACTTAACGCCTGATGTGTTTTCCATGTTTCCCCTTGCTGTGATGGTAGGTGGCAAATATTTCATCCGCTCTATTCAAAAAGTAGATTTGGCCACTAACGCCATTACCTTTTACTGCGCGGTAGATATTGGCATTATTCTTACGTTTGTTCAGTTGGGTGACTGCATTGAAGCATTAGAAAGTAAACTAGACAAACTGCGCGCTCAGCTTGGCGAGCCCGAATTTGTCTATGCTTGCGATTGCTTTTTGCGAAGGCTCGAAATTCAACAGGGCAAAAACGACCACGAAATAAGACGGCTACAGCAAAGGTACAATGTCGCGGGCTTCAATGCCTATGGCGAGCATATTCACTCGGTTCACTTGAACCAAACGTTTACGGGGGTGTATTTTGCAGCCCAATAATCAATTTACCGACGTGGAAGCGCTCCAAAAGGCCCTTTACGAGCAACGGCGTGAAAACGAAAAGCTTGAAAAAATAAACGCAGCGCTGATGTATCGCATGGAAGAGGGCGGTTTTAATCATCACAGCTACCGCGCCTTCGAACATTCGGTTCAACTTTCTGAAAAAGTGAGTCAGAAAACCGAAGAACTGCAGTCAGTACTGCAAAAGCTGGAGCAGTCAAACGCCGAACTGGTGCGGGCTCACGAAGAAACCCATCAGGTTAAACAGCGTTTACACGACGCCATTGAAAGCACTAATCAGGCGATGGTGTTGCTAGATAGACTGGGCGGGATCATCTTCTTTAATCGGCACTTTGAAACTGTTTGGGATGACCTTTCCATTACCCCTAAAATTGGCGATAACTATTACGATATCACCCAAGCTGCCAAGCATTCTGGGGTTATTCGCCGCGCCCTGCCTGCTGATGTCGAAGGCAGGATGATCTATCAGTTGTCGAACCGGCGATGGTATCAGCTGACCAATCGACCCACGCAAGAAGGCGGGAACGTTATTCTGTTTAACGACATCACTGAAGTAAAACTGCTTGAATCGAATCGTTACGAGCAAGTCATTAAAGAGAAAAACAAGCTGTTGCAAAGCCTTATCGATAATATTGATGTTGGAATATTGCTCATTGATAAAGAAGGTGGCATTGCGTTTTGGAATAACACGTTTTTGACCCAGTCAAACGTGCCCCAGCACGTACTGGTAAACAGTAAGAATATTTATGCCCTTCAAAATAACCGTCACTGGAGCGGGCTCAACTTAAACCCGGTGGGGCCAAGTACCCAGATTATACACGAGCAATTGGTGGTTGAACGCAACATCACTACACTGCCCGACGGCAATACGCTGTGCACGTTCACCAATGTTACATCGCAGCATCACTACGCGGAAACGCTGAAGCAAAACGAAAGCTGGATCCGCATGATAACCGATAATGTACCGGCGCTTATTGCTTACATTGGTACCGATAAAAAGTTTCAATACACCAATAAAGGTTATCGCGATTGGTATGGCGTTAGTGAGCAAGACATTAATGATATGCCTATGGATAGAAGCCACCTGAAAGAGGTTTACCCTAATCTTATTCAGTACTTGCGCCGTGTTAACCAAGGCGAAGTGGTGAGCTTTCAAAGCAAAGAAAAAAATGCTCATGGCGACGTTGGCTTTTTACAGAAAGTTTATTTGCCTCATTTCAATGAATCCGGCGATATCACCGGGCACTTTGTCTTGGCAACAGACGTGTCGCAGCAGGTAGAAAGCCAACTCCAGCTTAAAGCGGCTAAAGACCAATTAGAATCGAATGTAGAAAAGCGTACCCGTGAACTCAATCACGCCAACATCGCCCTTCAAGAAGCGATTGATTCAAAGAGCAAATTTTTGGCTGCTATTAGCCACGATCTTATGCAGCCCCTTAGCGCTGCCATCTTGTTCAACGAAACATTGAAAGATCAAGTGGATAGTTCATCCAGCCCCATTGTTGCCGCCCTCGATAATTCACTGTCTGATTTACATGGCCTTATTCGCACGCTTATTGAAACATCCAAACTGGACGCTGGGGTGTTACAGCCCGATAAGCAGCAAGAAAATGTATTGCCGTTACTTATGCAGCTAGCCGAAGAGTTTACGCATATCAGTAAAGACTACAGTGTAGATTTTCGCTATCGCTTGAAAGAAGCCTTCGTGGTGACAGACGTGAACTTACTTTCTCGAATATTGCGAAATTTATTAATAAATGCAATGAAATACGGTGCCAACGGCAAGGTGTTACTGGCAGCGCGAAAGGTGAATGAGAACCTAGAAATTAGCATCTATGATCAAGGTGTGGGTATAAGCGAAGACGATCAGAAAGTTATTTTTAAAGAGTTTTCCAGATTAGAAAACGATTTTAACTACTCTTACAGTTTGGGTCTGGGATTATACATTGTAGATAAAATGAGTAAGTTGCTAGAGCACGATATTCGAGTGCGCTCGAAAGAGGGCGTAGGCGCATGTTTCACGGTGACCATTCCTATTACCGAAGTGTGTGATACGAGTCAGGAACAAGACTATCTTTATACTTTGGAGCCATCGTTACCAGATTACGTTTTGGATAAGCATATATGGCACATTGATAACGATGCGAATATGCGCATTGCTATGCAAACGTTGTTCGCAAACTGGGACATGGAAGTAGACACTTTCTCAGGTTTTGAACAATGCAGTGCTGTAAATAATGGCAGTTTTGACGAGTGCGACATGCTTATTGTCGATTACCACCTAGATGAAGAAGAAACCGGTTTAGACATTGCGAAACGCGTAAGAAAAATCGCGCCTTCAATGCCCATTATGATTTGCACCGCTAATCACTCAAAAGCGTTAGCGAATGAACTTGAAGGCACCGACATTCAGCTGCTGCACAAACCTGTTAACTCCGCGGTGCTTAAGGCGGCGCTAGTCTCAAGCTTGAATGGCTAAAAGTATAGGAACATGGGGTCTGTTAATCTTCGGTGCACAGCAAAGATCAACAGGTCTTAATTAAATACGTATTGGTTAAAGTCGATATTCGCGGCACTGGCCACAACCTTTACTCGGTTGCTGGCGCCTAATTTTTTGAGAATAGATGAGACGTGAGACTTAACCGTGGTTTCAGAAATATTAAGCTCGTAGGCAATCACTTTATTGGCTAACCCTTGAGTTAGATATTTCAGTACAGTCAGCTCTTTTCGTGTTAATGAACGAATTTGCTCAGGCGAAATACCGTTGTCATTGGTCATGCGTGTTCTGGTAGACGGCGTTCTCAATATCTCTGATGGTAAACACACGTTCCCTTCAAAAATACTCTCTATAGATGTGGCTATTTCTTCAATTTTGCTGCTTTTTGAAATAAAGCCAACGGCACCATAAGAAATGGTTTGCAGTATATTTTGCTTTTCCGTTTCAGCGGAAATAATCACTACAGGTACGTTAGGGTGTTGGTTTCGAATTTCTAAAAGTCCGTTTAGGCCACAGGTTTCCGGCATATTTAAATCAAGCATGATTAAGTCGAACTTCGCGTCTTGCTCTAGCAACGTTAACGCTTCAGAAATTGAATTGGCTTCGAGGGTTTCTGAGTCGGGAAACTTTTTCCCTAAGATAGTAATCATTGCGTGACGAAAAATAGGGTGGTCGTCAATTATCAAGATACGGTGCATGGTCTTTCCCTCAGCTAAAAAAGCGACATTTGCCGCTGGCCTTGTGACTTATTTGGGCTGGCGTTTTATTCACACATAAGCCTTTTAGTAAGACAAAATTATGGCGTAAATGAAACGCTTCAAAGTGACCAAATTCTCCGAAATATTAAAAGCTAAACAGTCACTTCACGTGTTTACAATGTTAACATTAATATAACATTAAATCAGGCCTAATAAGACCAATGGCTTATAATAAAAAAGCACGTAAGACCAGTACTGACGGGACTTTCGTTCTATAACTCGTCAAGTAACTGCCTTCTTTTTTCGGCGTATTCTGTTTCGCTAATTAGGTTTGCCTTTTTTAGTGCGTCTAACCGTTTAAAACGAGCAACGATATCGTTTTCTGCTGGTAAGGGGGCCGAGCCAGCTACGTCTTTCTTACTGGGTGTGTTTTCCCTATTCGCTGGGGAAAGTGTTTCCTTTTCTACAGGTGCTTCAAATGCCAGCTGAGTCGGTGCGACCACCCAATCGAAGCGATTTTTCGTTTTTAGTTCTATACCAGGTGCGGAAAAAGAGAGTGGGGAATCGAATGAGAACTTTGCTTGTTTGCGATTACCAAAATCAAAGTCGTATTTTACCAAGCCCTGAGAAGTAGGATCATAAGCCATTTCGTAGGCTTTATTGGCTACTTTATCGAACTCGCCAATAAGAATATTGAGCTGGTCGTCTGCAACGAAAATACTGCCTGCAACGTAATACGTTTGGGTTTTAAGGCCTGCCAAATAGCGCTTCTCTTTACTAAGGGCAAAAATTACGTCTTGCTGAGCAGTCGCTGTTCGCAGCGCCTCAGGCAGATAGGCGGCAAGTAACGCAACCTGTTCGTTGGAAAAAAGCGGTGTTGACGTATTTTTGTTCTTAACCACCTGAATAGCGCTAAGTATGGCGGATACATCCTGCTCTTGCAGCGTAAAGGGGTGCTGGTTGGCACGCATGTCACTGTCTGTTTCGTTTTGCTTTTCAACAAGGCGAATAAAATTGTTTTTGTCCTCCTGAAATATGACCTGTGCGTCTGCGATATGTACTGTCGTTATGAAGAGTAGGGCTAACAGAATGGGTTGAGCTGAACGTAATAAAAATAGAGATATATTTTTCATGATCTTTCCTTTTTCAATAGGAAAAGCGAGAGTGAATCTCGCTTTTTTATGTCATATCTTTTAGCTTAATTTTAATTTCTTAATTAAGTGTAAAATTAATCAGTTTTTTATCATTAATTAAATGAATCGAGTAATTTTTAAGTTTCAGAGTAATTAGATATAAGTTCAATGTTAAAATATGACTGATTTTTAATTCTAAATTAAAAGAACACAGTGCCACCTAGTTGAATTAGGGTTAAGTCTTCTGCGCTGTTATAAATTCCTTGCGCAGATTCTGAACCATCAATATCTAAACTTAGATTTTCGTATTTCGCGTACACCAAGAAGCGCGATCCAAAATATTGTTCTGCTGCAACGCCCCACTGACTAAGCTCTGAGCCGGTAACGCCATCTAAATGAGCCATGCCGTATTGGTCGTTATAACTGGCATATTCAGCATAGAAAGCAGAATCACCAAAGCGATTAAACTGTTTTCTTATGCCTGCTTTAAAGTAATAAGCATCTGTATCGTCACCCGACCCAACAATCGCATCGTCAGCTTCTTCCATCTGATAAGTGGCTACCCCAAATACTCCTGACTCAATATGCATGAGCCCTGCTTGCAGTTGCAGCGTAGTTGAACTGTTGCCCCCAACATTGCTACCGCCATCTTTATTCACTGAGTAACCTGCATGAAGGTTAGTTTTGAAGCCTTCGTGCTCAGCCGCATACTTAACCGCAATATCGTAAATTTCGTCGTTTGCATAACCTACTGCAATACTCACGTTGCCCATTTGAGGGAGATCGTAGCGCACGCCGTTGCGATATATACCGTTACAGTCAATACCAATACCCAAGCCAGGCGTAGCTAAGCACTGAGCAAATTGACCCCACGCGACATTGGTTGAACCTTCTTCTACGCCTCGAATAAAGAAGCCATTTGCTCTAAATAATGGAGAAATTCCCGACCAGATTGTGCCAGAAGGATCGGCTAGAACGGCAATGTTATCGGTGGGAAGGCTTTGTAAACCAATGGTGATTTTACCCCAGTCGCCACCAAAGTAGAGGCTACTGCCCAACAGGCCTATGTCGCCGCCGTTGAAGGTGTCTAAGTTATCCTGATTGGCAAACAAAAGCGGGGTTTGATGGCCACCACCGGCGTAGTTCGGTGCGCCTGAAAGAGGTTCAATAATGACCTCAAAGCCCACGTCCATGCCTTGTTCTTCCAGTTTATAATTCCCTGAAAGCGTAATACGGCTGCCTAGCGTTGTACCATTGTCTGATAGTTGTGCCACATCACTACCCACACCGTCGTCATAATAGGTTAAGCCTTCATTTATCCATCCAGAGATATTCCATGAATAGGGCTCGTCTTGGGCAAAGCTATGGCTACTGACCGTGCTTAGAATGGCAATAGATAAACAGGTTTTTGTAAATGTATTCTTTTTCATTTTACTGTCCCAATATTGGTAGTGTAGATTAATTACAGTGGCTTTTTATTTTTATTTTTGACTGGTTTTAATGCTTTCGGTGTCCAGTAAATTGATAATAGGTTCTATTGAATTTTGAACCATCGGCCGTAAGGCGTGTTAATCTCCTTCTTTAGTAGCGGGAAAATTAAATGTATAAATGATAAAAAACGCGACTACTGTGAAAAAGTAAGTCGCGTTTTTTTGATTTTTTTGCAGCTTTTGTGTGGATAAAAGCGCGTGTGGTAACAACTGCTATCTGATTAGAATCTCGCTTTTAGATTTACACTGACCATTCGCGGTTGTGCGGGGCCCACGAACTCTGCACCTTCTACGTCGGGATAAATGTCTTCTAATACCTCATCAGCCTCGCCATACGTGCCAAAGGTTTCATAGTCTTTGTCGAACACATTATTCACACGTAGCGATGCGGTAAATGTGTCGTTGAACCGGTACGATGCATAAATGTTTGCAATAACGTATCCGTCAATCTTTTCGTTTTCGTTAGCCTCATCGCCCCTAAAGTACTGACTAGATGCTGAAATAACTTCTGCGCCTAAACGCGCTTTATCCGTTAAGGCGTAATCTGCGTAGAGCTTGACTAAATGCTCTGGCTGGCCTGGAATTTTGTCACCTGGTGTTACGAGTCTGTCTGGACCCTGAGGGTTAAAGGGGCTAAACGACGTGAATGTTGATTCATAGGTTGCGTTAAGATAGTTGTAGTTTAACCGGTAGGTTAGTTTTTCCCACGTTGAGCCTACGCTGAATTCAACGCCCTGACGCTGGGTTTCATCAACGTTAATAAAGTATCCGCGAGAGGCAACAGAGCCAGCTTGTTGGAAAATAATGTCATCCTTACTTCTACTGTGAAAAACATTTAGCATCAGGTCGATGTTATCAATGCGTGTGGTGTAGTTCGCTTCAATAGTTTGGGTGACCACCTGATCAAGAGGAGGATCGGCCACAAAACCGTTCGGTAAGCGGCACGGGTCGTCTTCATCTGCACAGCTTAACTCTGCTGGGCTTGGCGTTCTTGAAGACTGGCTGATTGCAAGATTCAACTGGCTTTGCTCATCAATAGTAATGTCTACACCTACCGCTGGGTTAAATTGGGTAAAACGGTGATTGCCGTCCAATGAACCTTCACCGTCATCAATCAGGTCTTCCATAACAATATGGTCTCGGTTAAAACGTCCACCAAGATTGAGTGATACGGCTGAAGAGAGCTGTGTACTATTCATGAAAAATAGCGACCATGCGGTGGTGTCTACATCTAATCTAACCCTGGCTTCTTGTGCCATGAGCCCGTCGATGGGTAAAACGGTGCGTGAGTCTTGTGCAGATTCGTTTTCCAAAATACCAAATGTAGTATCAGCGGCGTAGTTAACATCTCCTTTGGTGTAGCTGGCACCAACAATTAACTCTGAACTGAAGCCGCTTAAGGCATATTGTTTTGCTAGCTGAAAAGATAACCCAGTAGCTTTGGCGTCTGTCCGGCCCGTATTGTATGTTCCATCAAGTTCATCTGCGTCCACATCTGATATTTCGGCAAGCGCAGTGTCGTCATCAAAGCCAATAAATTCAACCGCTTCTATATCGTCGCCTTCTCCTACAACAGGCAAATCATCGTCATCATCGTCGTCGCCATCATCATCACTATCAAGCGGAGCATCATCATCGTCGTCATCATCTTCAAATTCACACAGTGTTACGCGTCCATCAGCGAACTGGCAGGCACCAAAATCACTGTCATCGCCGTTGATTGATTGAGTTTGTGTGTCGCGATAAAACATATTGGCGGTTAAAGATAAGGTGTCAGTTATAACGAAATCACCGGTTATATTAACGTGCGTAAGTTCGTTGTTGGTCTGATCGGGGTGGGTGTAGACCGCTTCTCTTCCTTCAATATCCAGCAGTTCAATAGGTGATGCACCATTGCCGAGTAACTCGTTATCGGCCATAAAGAGGTTCATGTCGAGATGCATTTTGTCACTTTTATAGGCAAGCGATGTAAATACTTGCTGCACTTCAGATGGCGAATAGTCGCGCCAGCCATCTTCCTCATAATGATTCAGGTTCACATAATACGCCCAGTGATCGTTATGACCACCCGATTCCACAGACGCGGCTTTCTGGCCGAATTGTCCAGCCTGTAAATCTATTTCGTTGGCGTTGAAGCTAAACCCTGTTTTCGTTCTAAGCGCAAGGGCGCCGCCTAGCGTGTTTTGGCCAAACAGAGGGTTTGAACCAGAGTACAAAGAAACGGTATCTATAGCATCTAGAGGCATGAGGTCCCAATGCACAGTATCGCCAAACGCTTCATTAACCCGACCGCCGTTTAAGTACACCGAAATGCCCTGAGGTAGACCAAGCAGCGGAGAGGCAGTAAACCCGCGGTATTGCAGATCGGGTTGGAACGGATTGTTTTGAACATCGTTTAGGTTCACGCTTGCCAGTTGAGTTTTGAGTAGCTCCGGTAGTGAACGGTTGACGCTCCCTTCAATATCGTCTTGAGTGAGTGTCTGAACGTTACCAAATACAGCAGAGTTATTGCTGTTGGCGCTAAGCGGTGTCGCTCCCTGTACCTCTATAACCTCGTAGTGGTCCATTGCATCGTTAGCTTCTGCAGCAGAGCTAAACGCATAGGTTACAGCGCTTGCAATAATCGCAAGAGCAAATGGTGAACGGGCAAGTTGATGTGTTGGGGATTGTGCAACGTTTTGGCTAGAGCTTTTAGTAGAAATTCGCGTAGGCATGGTCTTGACTGCTTCGTTATTATTTATACTTTCAGTATTGCCTTAACCATTCCCTAAAAATATCCTCCTTAAGGGGGAGGAAGTATCATAAATTGGTAGCAGTGTTTTTTCCCGAATTCCCTACGAGAGAATCGATAAAACCTTATGACACCAGTTTTCACGCTCTGTGATATTTGTATCGCTGGCACCAAATAGAAAAAGGTTATTTTCATAGGTTGCAGCGCCCAGTGCGTAGCATTCCCCCGAAGTTCTTGGTTGCCAGAAAAGGTGGTGTGCCAGCACCGCTTGTAGTCTTGACTGTTGATAGAACGCGATGCGATACACCCAGTGCGAAGCAATGTGTTCAGCGTTAAAGCGTTTCAAATTGGTGGTCTTGTTGGCGAGTGGCCGCAATAAACGTGGAAGTGCAGGCAAGTGCTCTAACGCAATAAAATGTCGGTATTTAGAGTTAAGATGCGGTATTAAAAGTGACTGCTCGCTATTGGAAGCGCTGGCTTGCGCGGAAAAGTCTTTGCGTGCCTTTCTAATCCGCTCGCGAGCGACTGATTTTTCTGGTGAAGGTAGAGCCCTCAGGTAGGAGTGCGATACCTTATTAGCACTCGCTAAATAAGTGCTTTTGGTGGCACAATCTTTGGCGGCACACTCGTTAGAACCCAACGCATCTGTTAGTTGCGCAAAATAGCGAATAGCCGCCCCCACACCTTCTGCATGTTTATCAGTGTCTGGCATTGGCTTTGAAGGTCTAATATCAAATGAGGCAAGACACGCGGATACCACATGTTTTAGTTGTCGCAGCCTTTTATCATTATCATCGCTCACGAGCTTGTGTGTCAGATTTTGTGAAAGCTTTGGAAGTGCTTCTATCGAAAGCTCGCTTGCTACTTCCTTCATCGCTTCGTTTGTGACGAGGCGAATTGCAAAATTGCCTTGTTGATTGATTTCGGGGTCGATAAATAAAGTATTTTTAAGGCCTGCTACGGTGCTAAGTGTTGCTTCTTGCTGTAGTAAACCATTTAAAAAGCACTGAGGAAACCACCAGGTTAATACATGTCTTATTGATTCGTTTTCGCCTTTTGTCGTTTGCGCATCAAGAGAGGCTTCTTTGTCTAAATGTGAGTGTTCACGTTGAGATGCGTGCTGACTCAGAGAGGCGTTTCTGTTCAGTGTTGATTCTTCGCTCAAAGCTGTTTCCGCGCTCAGGGCTGTAACAACCTCCTTGCACTGCTCAAAAAAGTGGGCTGAATTACTATAAACCAGCGTGGTGATATTGCTTGGCTGATACCACTGGCGTTTGTAGTCTTGAAGCGCTTGAATGCTGTTGCTGCCTATGGTTTGTGTAAAACCACCCGCGTGTTGATAGGCATTTTTATTGGTATCGGTTAATCGAATAGCGGCGTTTAATGCATAGTCGCTGTTTGTCTCTAGCATGGCGAGCTCGTTAAAAATAACCCCGTCACGCTCTAAGATTACCTCATCGGTACCGTAATCCCGGTTAAGCAGGCCACAGTACAGGTAATTTACAGCATCAAGCAGCACGTTCGCTTTTTCAGACGAAGCGAAAAAGAAGGTGTACTCGGCGAGTGTGGTAGCGTTAATAGTAACAGGCAGAAGTGTATTGGCCGTAAAAAGTTCGTGGGCAGCGGGGTATTGGTGAGAGCGTCGAAAGCTCATGTGCTCAGCTAAGTGAGACAACCCAGTATGGCCTGCTGCAGGGGTTTTTAGCGCAAAAACAACGCTATGCATCTTTGACCCAGAGCCGGCATCAATGAAATGAAATTCAGACATACACTTTTATCATTGCGGTTTAACGGTATCTCTTTTTGTTTTGTACTTATCGCAGCGCACTCATTTCGTATTACTTGTCTCGTAGTGCTTACCTCGTAGCGCTTACTTCTAGAATGGGAATCGGCTTTTCCACCTTCCGATACTGTAGTGCCTTCGACGGTGCAGTACCTGCTTTATCGGTAATGCCTTTCATCAAATGGTGATCGGGCGACTTGCTGCAAACCGGATCCGTCTTATACATATCACCTGTTAGCAGGTAGGCCTGACATCGGCAGCCGCCAAAGTCTTTATCTTTTTCATCGCAGTCCCTACAGGGCGAAGGCATCCAACTATCGCCACGGAAATGATTAAAGCTAAAGTCTTGGTGCCAAATATCGTGCAACGAGCGTTCTTTCACATTAGGAAAATGAAGGGGCAATATCTTTGCACTGTGACACGGAAGGGCACTGCCATCTGGCGTTACGGTTAAAAACGTTGTGCCCCAGCCATTCATGCACGCCTTAGGGCGAGATTCGTAGTAGTCGGGCGACACAAATATGAAGGTTGGCCCTTTACCGTTTTGCTGCGCGCGGTAGCGTTTCACTGCGGCTTCAGCTTCCTGTAGCTGCTGTAAGGTAGGTAACAGATGGTCTCTGTTTTCATAGGCCCAGCCGTAATACTGCACGGTAGCTAGCTCGACAAAATCAGCGTTCAGCTGCTCGCTGAGCGCCATCACGTCTTCTATTTCGTGAATGTTCTGCGCGGTAATACAGAAGTTAA
>Ga0208059_1000187_pt1 | contig 15383 bp, 9 predicted proteins | sample DeeseametaMP0959_FD_184199 | JGI IMG/M metagenome (GOLD analysis project Ga0208059, IMG submission 184199) | Marine microbial communities from the Deep Indian Ocean - MP0959 (SPAdes) | ecosystem: Environmental > Aquatic > Marine > Oceanic | place: East of Madagascar, South Indian Ocean...
AATTAACTCAGTTTTGGTAAATAAAACACCCACATTGTTAACCAAATGCGTTACCTCACCCCACTGTTCCCTTACATATTCGAACATTTCCAGTACTTGCGCTTCATCGGAAACATCGGCTTTATGAGCAAATGCAACGCCACCGTTGTCAGTTATCGACGCACACACGCTATCAGCTGCGTTTTTATCCGAAAGATAATTTACGCAAACTTTATAATCGCTACTTCCCAACAATTTAGCAGTCGCAGCACCAATACCACGACTAGCACCTGTGACAATAACTACCTTGCCCACAATTTGATTCCCTTAACTGGCCATTGAACGTGGCGCTAACTTTATAAGACTAACTTACCAGCTAGTTCTGGCTTCAGAAAGTCTTATTCACCATTGACACGTAATCAGAAAACTTCACAATGGTTCTACTTTATATTCACTCGCGATCATTAATGCTGTACCTTTCTGAATTTCAAATAAAGCTTTCTAATCAATACATTACTCCTGCATTTTCGCTAGCGCTCTGTACTGAAAGTGCGCCGTCGCACTTCCTTATCGCAGGTAGAAACAGTAGCGGAAAGTCACTCTTAATTTCCGCGCTTGCCGGTAATGGGAAGGTAGCAAGCGGTAGTCGTGAATGTACTTCGGTTGTTGCAGAGGTATCGGTTTTTAAACAGCAAGCGATAATTGAAGAAGAAAAACAAAAAGACAGTGCAGATATTTTAGACGTAATAGCTGAGCCAACACAGGTTCGCGAACTATTCGCACAGACTAATGAGGATTATCAAAACCACCCTTATTACGACGAACTCGCCTCTGCGCTTAGAATTGAGCATTTGCTAGATAATGGGTTTCTTTCACTTTCAACAGGTGAAACCCGAAAGATTATTATCATGTTGGCATGGTTAAGTAATGCCTCTATTATTTTGCTTGATGAACCCTTCGAAGGTTTAGATGTTGAAGCGATAAGCGCATTTAGTCGCTTTCTTGTCTCTCAGCAGCAAGCTTCTTTAGTACTTACCGCCAACAAACTCGCAGATATTCCCAAGAATATACAAGCTCAGTTGATTGTCATGGATGACTTGGCTATTACGTGGAAATCTGAAGATAAACTTAACTATGACGGTTTGCGCTCAGAACTAAGCACTTGGTTTGCACTAGAGTCTGATGATATCGATGTTCCCTCAGCCCTAAACGCTAAAGACAAACACGGCGATGACCCCAATCGCAATGACCGAAACCTCAATGAGCAAAACAGTGAGTTAGATTCACTACCTCATACCTTAATTCAGCTTAAAGATGGGTTCGTGCGCTTCGATGAGCGAACCGTATTTGAACAGCTTAACTTTACGCTTAACAAAAATGAGCATTGGCAGATCACTGGTCCAAATGGGTCAGGAAAAACGTGTTTGCTTCAAATGTTTACTGGTGATAATTCCCATTGCTATACCAACGATTTAACAATGTTTGGCATAAAACGTGGCACAGGCGAGAGCATATGGGACATTAAAAAGCACATTGGAATTATGTCGAATGCGCTCCACATGCAGTACAAAGTGAATGCAAGTGTTGAGCACGTTATCATTTCAGGCTTTCACGACAGTATTGGTCTGTACACTCGCCCCACGCTAGCGGAACGCATGGTGGCAGAGCAGTGGCTTGAAGTACTGGGTTTGAAACAGAAAAAGAACTCGCCGTTTCAGTCACTGTCTTTTGGTGACCAGCGATTAGTACTTATTGCACGTTCTATGGTTAAGCACCCCGCCGTGCTTATTTTGGATGAACCTTGCAATGGTTTAGACGACTTCAACCGCCAAAAAGCGCTGAAGCTTATCGATATATTGGCTAAAGCAGGCACCAGTACACTGCTGTATGTAAATCACCATGCAGAAGAACGTATTCCTAGCATTCACAACACGTTAAATATGAAAGATTATAATGTTTAAGGGTGTATGTTGAAAAACTTGGCCTTTCAGGTCTTCGCTAAAAAGACGTGGCACTTGCCTGTTAGACAATTAGCCTTAAAGCTGGAATCTTAAAAGCGGATATTTAAGAAGATTAGCGCAGCTAGGTACCGAGAGAGAAAAAAGCGCTATCACAAGGGAAAACTCATGGAAAAAGTGATAGCGCCGAAGTAACCGAGGGTGAGGTACAATAAGTACTCAAAAACTACATGGGATCCAGGGTAAGCAACACGCGATGAGTACCAGGGATGACTTTGCAGGACCGATGCACGGCGGCAAATTCTTCATGGCCCTGCCACGACTTACCTTTAAGTAAACCCACATCAAACGCGTTCATTTGCCTAACGCTGCTCTCTCGATAGTGCTGACCCAACCTATTCTTAGTAAGCCCTTGTGTATTCGCGTCGTTAAGACCAATCATTTGGCGTGTAACCACACTTTCTTTCGGCAGCCACTCTGTACCTTCGCCCAAATAGGTATTCACCAACCGAACAGGAATATTGTCCACATGAAAGCTTGGGCACATTGCTGATGAAAGGGGCACTAACCTTACACCCACACTGTCACAGTCAAATAGCGTGGTGAGCATGTCAGACAGCAAATAAATATCGTCAATGGCAGCCTGCTTTCCGGCATTATTTCTTCCATCAGGTAAAAGCTTTGCGATTTCCTCTTTCAGTGATGTTAAAGAGAAAACACCGCGAATCCCCATTCCTAATGATTTAAAAACGTCGACATAATATTGCGTGACAAGTGGTACTTCGGGCCTTGTCCATACCGCAACGCTAATCCCTTTATCAAAGATATCGCCCAACACCATAGCATCGGCGCTTGAGCGCCAAGAACTGCTGCGTTCGAATACGGTATTATAGTCTTGTAGCGCCTGCATATTAGTGCTCCCACGCAGGAAATGGGTCAGGCATTTCAGCCCAAACATGATGGCCTTGAATAAGCTGATCGTCTGTTAACAAGCAACGATCTAACCGCTCGATAATGTCGTTTTTATTAAGCCCTTGTCCAATGAAGACCAGTTCTTGACGCATGTCACCGAAGGGCTCCATCCATTGTTCTTCAATCGCTTTAAGGTATTCAGGGTCTTCAGGCCACTGCTCTTTGGGTACGGCTTTCCAAAACAGCCCAGCAGCCCCGTATCTCGCCATACCGCCAGCTTGGCTCCAGCTGCCCGCTAATTGAGGGCGTGTTGCCAGCCAGAAGAAGCCTTTTGAACGAATTAACTTACCTGCAATGTCTTTACTATGAATAAAATCATAAAACTTCTGCGGATCGAACGGACGTCGCGCTTCGTACGAAAAGCTGCTTATACCAAACTCTTCAGTCTCTGGTACGTGCTCGCCACGCATTTCTTTCAGCCAACCGGGCGACTGCTGAGCACGCTCGAAGCTAAACCGCCCTGTGTTCAGCACTTTGTCGAGGGGCACTTTTCCATGCTCGATAGGAACTTGAATAGCCTCGGTATTAAGTGTTTGCAGAATACTTTTAAGGCGCGCCAACTCTTGTTCAGAGACTAAGTCGGTTTTGCTTATTAGCAATATATCAGCAAATTCCACTTGTTCGACCAACAAGTCTGCCACGCTTCGCTCGTCTTCCTCCCCCAAGCTCTCACCCACTTCGTTGAGAAACTCAGCTTCGTCATAGTCTTTAAGAAAATTCAATGCGTCGACAACGGTAACCATCGAATCGAGGCGTGATATTTCCGACAAGCTTTTACCGTCTTCATCGGCAAACGTGAAGGTCTCAGCTACAGGCAAAGGCTCCGAAATACCTGTAGACTCTATTACCAGATAATCGTATTTACCTTCATGCGCTAAACGCTCTATCTCTTCAAGCAAATCTTCTCGCAACGTGCAGCAAATACAGCCATTGCTCATTTCAACTAGCTTTTCTTCGGCTCGATTAAAGCTAATTTCATTTTTCACCGTAGCAGCATCGATATTGATTTCACTCATATCGTTAACAATAACGGCTACTCTTAATCCATCACGATTATTCAGAATATGATTTAGAACCGTGGTCTTACCGGCGCCTAGAAAGCCCGAAAGTACGGTAACGGGAAGCTGAGTTTGAATTGACATAACGACTCGCTAAGTTTCATTTTAAATCTCGAATTTAATAAATGTTATAACATAACAATTAAAATGAAAATAACGATATGATTAATTTATTGCAAAACGCTTGCGGTATTCCACCGGACTAAGCCCATACTCTTTACGGAATATCTTCCTAAACGCATTGACGTTTTGATAGCCCACGTTGAATGCAATATCAGCAATGCTACGCGTAGATACTTCAATTTGCTGACAAGCATGATGAAGTCTCAGCTTCTGCAGATAGTCGATGACTGACATACCTAACGCTTGCGTAAATCTTCGCTGTAAGGTTCGCTGACTAACGAAAGTGTGGCTGGCTAAATCGCTAAGAGAAATTGGCTGACTGTAATGATTTGCCAAGTAATTTTGCGCTTTAACAACGAGAGCATCGCCATGATCTTTTTTGGGTGAAAACTGGTGATAAAAGCCTTGCTCCCTGTAACCTGTATCCACCACCATCTCTTTAGAAAGATTCAAGGCAATGGTGGGTGAACTTAAGGTCGATATGATTTCAAACACAAGATCAATCCACGCCATTCTCCCGCCAGCTGTTATTACGCCCTCCCCGTTTACCACGATAGCCTTAGCATCTAGCTTTGCTGTGGGAAAGGTTGCCATGAAGTGTTCGGCAATTCGCCAGTGTGTAGTACACACTTTGTTATCTAAAAAGCCCCCTTTGCCAAGAATAAATGCACCTACGCAAGCAGATGCGAGCAATGCACCTTGGGACTGCATGACTTCCATATAGTTGATAAGTGATGTGAAGTCATGCTCAAAAAATGTTTCACTCATGCTTGGCGGCAAGATGACGACATCAACCAGTGCATTTGAATTCAACTGTTCCTCTTTGTAAATACTCGCGCTAAATGCCACATCAGCGTTGATTTGCTCACACATCGTATTTGCTAACTCTAACATCTCAACGGTGCCGTAAAGCGCAGATTGGCTTGCGGTTGGATAGTTTATTACTGCTATTTTTATTTCTTTCATCGTTTCATTGTCGTTCTGTGAACGCTGTCGCATTTGGCGCGCTTTTTGTCATTATCGTCACTCTCTATTACACGTGAAAATCTGCAAAATAGTCAATATCGAGTAAGCACAACTTAAACCGTGCTAGAGACTATTTCTTGGAAAAAGAGGGTAAGACCGTGGTTAAACAAGCACTTATTGTTATAGATATTCAAAACGATTACTTTCCTGAAGGGAAGTATCCTTTACACAAACCAGAGCTTGCGATGCAAGAAACACTTAAAGCGATGGCTATTGCAAAGGAAAAGAGCATTCCAATTATTCACATACAGCACCTTGTGCCTGTTGAGGCCGGAGAAGGGTTGTTTTTCTATGAAGGATCTCATGGCGCTGAAATTCATAAAGAGGTGATAGCCGCTGCCCCGGATGCGCCCATCATCACAAAGCAACACGCCGATTGTTTTGAGAACACCAATTTAGAAGAAACCTTACAGTCATTGGGCGTGGATGAAATTCTTCTTGCAGGTATGATGACGCACAACTGCGTAACTCACACAGCTTTATCACCAGCTGCTGCCAAGTATTCCCCCAAAGTCATTGAACCTTGCACCTGTACGCGTGACGCCATTGGTCATCTATTGGCGCTGGATTCTATGCAAGTGCGTGGTATTGACATTGTATCGATAGAAACCGCATTCGCTTAGCTCCGACTTGTTTCGCTCATCACGTTGTTCGACTACTTGATGAGCGCTAACACTTCTCGGAATTTTGGATGTTGGCATGATTTTAAAAGGCCAAAAAGTGTCATCTCAAAACTGCTGATCCGTGCGCCCTGCTCACGCATATTTTGGATGGCGAGCACAGCATTTGAAGACTCTCTTGAAGAAATGCAGTCCTGTATTACTTCCACAGTGTGATTATTTTCCAATAAACCCGTTACCGTTTGATAAACGCATACGTGCGCTTCAATTCCCACAACCAGCCATCGACTTAATTCCATTTCACCAATGTACGCCAGTATTTCGGACGAGCACTGGTCAGTACCTGCTACTGCGTTAAAAGTAAATTTCTTAAAGTGAGGATCGCTTGCGACATGAGTTTCAATTTCAGGGACCGTTCTCCCCAAGCCATCAGGATTTTGCTCAAGTACAACTACGGGAATATTGAGCAATTTACAACACTGTATTAGCTTTACTGTTTTGCAGATCATTGTCTGGCTATCATTGACTTTTCGAGCCAGCGCGCCCTGAACATCTACGATCAACAACCCTACCTTTTCTTCGTCTAAATGCATCACTCACACCGCTTGTATTTAAGTTGTGGCTTCATTTTCGGCTCTATTCGCCTTGTTTGACGGCGTTAAATTGCTCTCGAAATCCTCACACAAACCGCAATACCAAGGAAATAATGACACCGGTTACGATAAGTTGAACCAAGCAAAAGCCCATAATGTCTTTGGCTTTAAGGCCGGCTATGGCAAGTACGGGGAGCGCCCAAAATGGCTGAATCAAATTGGTCCACGCATCACCCCACGCTACCGCCATGGCAACTCTATTTATTTCGGCTCCAAGTTCAGCGGCAGCGGGCAAGATTACTGGAGCTTGCACTGCCCACTGACCTCCCCCCGAAGGCACAAAAATATTAACAATGCCTGCGCTAATAAAACTCCATACTGGCAGCGACTCTGCAGATGCAAAGCTAATCAGCCATTCTGACATGGTTTGGGCCAATCCTGATTGAACCATTACCGCCATGATCCCCGCATAAAATGGGAACTGTATAACAATACCACTACCGCCCTGAACGGCTTGCTGCAGGCTGTGCAGTACATTGCGTGGTGTACCGTGAAGGACAATAGCGAGAAAGAGAAATAGCGTATTAACGATATTGAGATTAAGCCCGCCCCCTGAAACAAAGTAGTTAATGAGATAAGCAAGCCCTGCAAAGCCTACGAGTAACCCAAGCACCTTGCTGTTTTCAAGTTTGTCGGCGGGCCGCTCGTTTGTTGCCGAAGGCAAAGTGTCGTCTTTTAGCTTGGCGCTATCGACAATAATGCTTTCAGATTCAGGCGGTAACATTAAACGATTAACAAGAGGAATAATCACGAACATGATTGCCAATAACAGCAAGTTAAACCCACTGAAAATAGTCTCTCCAGTGCCAACTACGCCAATCTGTGCTTCTGAAAAATGACCCGGCGTTGCAATAGTTAAGGGCACAGAGCCCGCTAAACCACCATGCCATACAATAAAGCCTGAGTACGCGCTTGCCACCAATAACCGATAATCAACCGACACTTTTCTTGCTAAGGCTTTAGCGAACAACGCGCCTACAACAAGACCAAAGCCCCAGTTTATCCAGCTTGCGATAAGCGACACCAACGTGACCAGCACAATGGCGCTCCCAGGGCTTTTTGCTAAGCTCGCAAGCCTTTCAAGTAAAGCTTTTACTAATGGCGTGCATGCCAGCATAAACCCAGTGACTAGTACCAAAAGCATTTGCATTGAAAATGTGAGCAGCCCCCAAAATCCGTCACCCCACTGTTGAATAGTTGTAAGTGGAGACTGATTTTGAATGACCACTGCAAACGCAAACGTAATTAGGGTGAGTAATAAAACGAAAATGTAGGGGTCAGGAAGATATCGTTCGACGAGTTTGACGAAGGGTTTTGATGCTCGGTTTAGCATTAACGCTCTCACAACATGTTAAAAACTTGTTGCATATTAACGCGTTTATTTCCCCGTTGGCGAGGGTCTAATTAACTTTGTTGAGCCAGTGCTGTAATGTTGAAGTTACTTTATTGTGCTCTATGGGTTTGGTGAGGAAATCATCCATACCGGCTTTCATGCACATATCTTTGTCGCCCTGCATAGCATTCGCCGTCATCGCTATGATGGGTACACGTTTGTAAACTTCGCCGGCTGCACCATAGCGAATAAGCTTGGTTGCTTCGAACCCGTCCATTTCCGGCATTTGGCAATCCATGACAATTGCGCTGTAATGCGCCTTAAGCTTGCTGCTTTTTAACAGTTCTAACGCTTCTACACCGTTGTTGGCAACGTCAACCACATACCCTTCGCTTTCTAGAACATTGGTGGCCACTATTTGATTAATGGCATTGTCTTCTACTAACAAGATTCGATAAGCATTGTCATCAGAGGTGGATTTTGCGTTTTCTTCAGGTGATTGAACGTGCTGAGTGTTGCCTTCGATAATATGGACTGGATCATCCTCGCGTTTTCTAAAGCGTGGTTTAGCTTCATAGTCAGATGTATTTACTGATTCCTCTACAATTCGAATTAAATCTGAAGAGGTCAGTGGCTTAGGAAGACTCTCATCAACGTCTATTCCGCCATAGACAACAGAGCTCTCCATGTCGCTTAGCTGTGTCATTAATACCAAACGCGTATGTTTTGTTCTGGGGTTATCTAAAAGTATCTGGCCGAAGTGTTGTGAAAACTCTTCCTCTTCTGCTTTCTCCAGAAATACAACATCAATGGGTATTGCCGGTATCTCTTGCTCGCTGTCTTTCAAATATAAGCTAATCGCTTCCTCAATCGAAGATGCGGTCAGTGTAAGCACTCCCCAAAGTTTCAACTGGCTTTGCATGGCACGTCTTGTTGAAGCATTGTCGTCAATAATCAGGCAACACATGTCTTGTTTAGCAAGCTGAGGGCGCACAGCGTTGCGTTGCTCGGCGTAGCGAATTTCGCATGTCACATCAAAACGGCTGCCTTTGCCAAGCTCGGTGGTAACACTTATGTCTCCTCCTAACAATTGGCATAGCTTTTTGGTAATGCTCAACCCAAGCCCTGTTCCGCCATAGCGTCTAGTTGTAGAAGCGTCGACCTGTGTAAACGCATCGAACAAATGAGGTAGTTTTGATGCGGGAATACCAATGCCCGTATCTGCCACCGCAATGTGCATAAGCGCAGTATTCTGATTGTTAGTAGGAAGCAATTCTGCCGTGACAGAGAGCTCTCCCTGCTCAGTAAATTTAACGGCGTTGCTTAAAAGGTTTGTGAGGATTTGTTGAATTCGGCTGGGGTCTGAGTTTATTTTTGACTCACTGACCTTTGACAAATCTACAACAACATCCAGCCCTTTTTCTTGCGCTAAATGCGCGACCGATTGAGCAATGCTCTCAATCAATTCCCTTACATCAAATTCAACGGACTCAATCTCGAGCTTATCCGCTTCTATTTTAGAGAAATCCAAAATATCATTAATCAGGGCCAGTAGAGAATTAGCGCTTGAGCTTGCGATGTTGACGCGCTGTGATTGCTCAGTAGTTAGGTTGCTTTTCTTAAGCAGACCCAGCATCCCTATCACGCCGTTCATTGGCGTTCTAATTTCATGGCTCATATTTGCAAGGAATTCAGACTTCAACTTTGTTGCTTCTTCGGCTTGTTCCAGCGCTTTTTTCAAATCGTTGGCCTGAGCTTTCAACGAGGCTGTTTTTTCTGAAACTTGTTGCTCTAACGCCTGAACAAAGCGCTTCTGCTTGGTAATTTCTGTTTGCTGTAAGTGGGTTCTTAAGTAAATGATCAACAGAACAATGCCGAGTAAAAACGCAATGTAAATGCTGTATGCCCACCATGTTTTCCAAGGAGCTGCTGCTACATGTAAATTAACCGACATGACTTCGCTGCCCCATTCACCATTGGGCTTCATTGCTTTGACCAGCAATGTATAGGTGCCGCCATTTAGGTTAGTAAATGAAACGTTGTTGTGATTTCCGATATCAATCCACTGTTCATCGTACCCTTCTAATTTGTAGGAAAAATGCGAACGCTTGGGATCAGAGAAGTCTAGAAGAGCAAAGTCTAATGAGAAGAAATAGTCTTCGTAGGAAAGATTAATATCCGTAACGTAGGATAGTGGCTTATCAAGGCTTACTGCTTCGCCCATTTTGTTGAAGCCAGTTAGCACAATTTTAGAATCGACCAATTCAGACTGTCCTGGCACATACTCAAAGTATTCAATACCTCGCTGGCTACTGGTAAAGAACGTGTTGTTAGTGGCTCTAAGTAAACTGTTTGAATAGAAATTCTGACTTACAGCCCCGGCAGTGCTAGTGTAATTAATGGCACTTTCAGTAGCCGGATTAAAAAGAAAGATTCCTTTATTCGTGGTAAGCCAGAGCTGGCCCTCGTCGCCGTCTGCAATCGCTCTTACTAAGGTAGCGGGCAACCCTTTCTGCTCCCCAAACCACTCGAAGGATTTCGATTCAGGCTTATAAAGGTTCAACCCCCGTTGGGTTGCAATCCAAATTTGGCCGTTTTTGGTCTCATGAATATCTTCGACAATGCTGCCCAACAGACCTGCATTGTGATCTTTATTGTATTCAATCTGAGTGAAAGTATTGTCCTGAATGGACCATAAATTTACGCCGCTTCCAGTGCCAATCCACATATTTCCTTGAGAGTCATTAACAATGGCGTGAATCTCTGGGTGAGCTAAGCCGTCAGTCGTTGAAAGATGCTCAAAGGCGCCAGATTGCACGTTGTATATATAAACACCATGCTTGTAGGTACCTATCCATACATTGTCTTCGTTATCTAACGCTAACGCTCTGAATTCTCTGAACTGGCGATAGTTGCTGTCTTCTCTGGGATATTCTAAGCGACTTACATTTCCATTCTTTCTGTTAACACGTGCAATAAAGTTGTCTTGTGCCACCCAAATATTGCCGTGTTTATCGGGGACAATAATAGGTCGTTCTATAACTCCCCTATTTGAATATTCACTTTCTTCTTTAAATACCGAGTCAAATTCCTTTTGGAGTATTTGCTCTTTCACTTTCCATGTATAAATTTCAGCATTTGCTGTAGCAATCAATACATCGCCACTATTTTTGAAGGTATCTAGCTCAATGCCACTGGGTGAAACCAATGAGTCACTGTTGATCTGCTTGATTTTACGGCGAGGAGATAGCTTGAATATGCCGTGAACTTCACTGGTTACCCATTTAGTTTTAGTGTGGTCTTCATATATTATGCGAAGTCCGTTGTCATAGCCAAAGTCCATCTTCTCTACGTAATTTCCCTCACCTGTATGTCTATAAAGACCCGTGGTGGTCACAAACCAAATGCACCCTTCGTGATCTTCAATCATTGAGTTCACTTGGCCTAATGCTTTGCCGTCTCGCGTTGTTTGTGCAAGGAATACGCCTGAACTTGGAAAGAAAAGAAAAGGGCCTTCCTGAGTCGCCACATAGAATTGGCTTGACGAAGTTCGCAGCAAGCTACGTATTTCATTGGCTCCTGTTGCAGTACGATTATCAGGGTCGGGAAAGAAGTGTTTGGTGGCGAGAGTTCTTTTGTCTAATAAGTTCAAGCCAAAACTGGTGGCTACCCACAGGCTGTTGTCATTATTATCCATAATGTCCCAAATGCGATTATGAGACAGACTATGGTCTTCATTGCTTTTCTTCTGAACCCTTTCGAATTCCCCATTTCCTAGAAAACGATTTAAACCTTGATCATACGAACCTAGCCAAATTTGGCCCGTTTTATCGTGGAAGAGTGATTGGATTCGATTTGAAGATATGGAGCGAGGGTTGTCTGGATCATTCAAGTAACGAGAATAGCGACCTGTTGTTGGGTCGTACTTGTTAACTCCACCTCCCCACGTTCCAATCCATATATTGCCTTCTGCATCCAACATCAAATTGCCAGCGTCGTTGTGTGATAGCCCTTGGCTAGGATCGCTGTCAGACTCAAACAACGTAACTCTACGACCGTCGTAACGCATTACACCGTTTTCGGCAGTACCAAACCACAAAAAGCCTTGGCGATCTTGGATAATAGAATAAATCTCTGATGAGACGAAGCCATCTTCGGCAGTTAAAAGCTCAACCGAATACTCATTCATCAGCTTGTCTGCATTAGATGGATAAACACAGGGAATATAAAACAGGCAGAGAAGAGCTATTGCAAACAAGCGCACTGGTGCAAGTACAGGATTTGTTATGCTCGCAAAGAAGGCATTCTTCAAAGTGGAATCAAGACATTAAATTAAACTTTCTTAACCATAAAGCATCTATTGAACGCAATCTATTCTACAAAAGACGCATTTGTCACATAAAAAAGGGCCGAAAATGATATCGGCCCTTTATCTCTTGGTTAATTATTTACCAATTACAGTGAATTCATGCTTTGCACGCTAACAGGCCCGAGCTGAGCCGCTTCAACTTCTGCTTTAATCTTCTCGGCATCTCCGATGATTATCCAGGTTAATTTCTCTGGGTGCAGCACTTCTTTCGCCGCGTTACTCAAATCGTCTAAAGACAAGCTGTTGTATTTCTCGACCAAAGACTCTGGGTAGCTATATTGTCTGTTAAATCTTTCACTCGACAGTAAGCTATACAATACCGCGTTAGCCGTCTCAAATTGACCTGGCAAAGAGCGAACTTCGTCTAACCGCGCCCTTTCAAGTTCATTCGCCATTGGCGGCTTTTCACCTAAGTAAGCGTTAAGCTCTTTCTTAAGCTCAAGCAGTGATGGACCTGTTTTATCGGTTTGCACCGGCGCATAAACCATAAACGGGCGCTGTCCCCTAGCATCTTGCAGGAAGGTGTACGCGCCATAAGACCAGCTTTTATCTTCACGCAGGTTCATATTAACGCGAGCAGTAAAAGCACCACCTAAGGTTAAATTCATGGCATTAATTGCAATATTGTTGTCAGCCCCTGTTGGTGGCGCTAAATGTGCAGCCAGAATAAGTGACTGTTGTGCACCAGGGCGGTCGATAATAATCGCTTGGCCTTGCTCAGGCATTGACGCTTCAGCAATTTGCTTCGCACCTTTGCTACCTTCTAACTTCCATTTGCCAAACTCTTTCTCAAGCATGGGTTTAATGGCACCTAACGTGGTGTCGCCAACAACAAAAATTGTCGCATTGTCTGGGCGTAGCCACGTATTTTTAAAGTTAACAAGGTCATCTCGCGTAATCGCTTGTACGTCTTGTTCAGTTCCGGTACCGGTAAACGGAATACCGTACGCATGGCCTTCACCATAAATAAGAGGCGGAAGTAACGTAAGCGCAATACTTACAGGGCGTGTTTTTTGCTGTGCAATATTACTTAATATAAGCGCTCGTTGACGTTCAATCTCTTCCTCTTTGAACGTTGGTGATTTCAAGATATCCCCCATCAGCGCCAAAGAAGGCTCCATGTTCTCTGTTAACATTGACATGGTAACTGTGGTGGTATCTAGGTTTGAGCCGGCGTTTAAATCAGTACCCAACTGCTCAAGCTCTGCCGCAAGCTCCAGCGCGTCATATTTTCCCGCGCCTTCGTCAAGCATCTGTGTGGTGAAGCTCGCAAGTCCTAACTTGCCACCCGCATCAGCAGCGTAACCTGCGTCGAATTGCACCGCAACATTCACCAATGGAACCGTAGAGCGTTTTGCAAATACTACCTTTACACCGTTAGAAAGCGTAGTTTCTGTCACCTCAGGAAAGCTCAGTTGAGTCTCTGCATCGATTGAAGGCAAGCCAGAGCTGCGGTCAACGCCTTCGGTAGATGCTGTGTGCTCAATAAACGGAACAACCGTGATTTGATGCCACCCTTCTTTTAGCCATTTATTCGCAGCCGCTTTAACCCCTTTAGGAGTAGCCTGTCCTAGCTCACTCAATTCAGTTTTGAAGTAGTTAGGGTCGCCAGCAATGAACTCACCACTAGCAAGCGTATCGGCTTTACCGCCAAAGCCCCCAACCTCTTCAAGCCCGCGAATAATTGAAGCACGTCGCTTAGTCGACACCAATTTAACTTCGTCTTTGCTTGGACCTTTACGCAAAAACTCGCTAATGACTTTATCTATTTCTTTTTCCACTGTCGCAACGTCAACGCCGTCTTTTACGTCAACCGTCACACCAAAAATAGACGCCATTTGTAGCTCGTAGTTAAACACCGAGGCATTGGTAGCAATTTGTTGGTCGTACACCAGTTCTTTGTAAAGGCGTGAGTTTTTACCATCGCCCATGACACTCGCGGCAATGAACAAGTCTGTTGCGGTTGAAGAGGTATTTTCAGGTGAAACCCAAAGGCGGTAAATGCGCGATTGTGGCACCTTGTCTTGAATTACTTCCCGGGTATTTGCATTGCGCTTGGGTACCCATGCTTCCCATTTAGACAGTGCTGGGCCCGGCTCAATATCAGCGAAGTACTTGTTAACCAGAGGTTTGGCTTCTTCTGCGTTAATATCGCCGCTTAGCACCAGTATTGCGTTATTCGGTCCGTAGTATTGGTTAAACCAGCCCTTAACGTCATCTAACGAGGCGGAGTTAAGATCTTCCATCGAGCCAATCACCGTATGATGGTAAGGATGCCCTATGGGAAATAAGCCTTCAAAAATATGCGTGAATACGCTTCCGTAAGGCTGGTCTTCGCCCTGACGTTTTTCATTTTGTACAACGCCACGCTGTTCGTCTAATTTCTCTTGTGTCACCGCACCTAACAAGTGCCCCATGCGATCAGATTCCATCCAGAGAATACGATCTAGTGCAGGTGTCGGAACGGTTTGGAAATAGTTAGTACGGTCAAAGTTTGTGGTACCGTTTAATCCTGTTGCCCCAGCTTCTTGTAACGGCCCAAACCATTCATCGTCATAGTTCTCCGTGCCGTTAAACATTAAGTGTTCAAATAGGTGCGCAAACCCTGATTTGCCGTTTGGTTCGTCTTTTGAACCCACCTTATACCAAACCGCAACGGCAACCACTGGGGCCTTGCGGTCTTCATGAACAATTACCGTTAACCCATTATCGGTAGTGAACTTTTCGTAGTCGATATTGATATCGTTTTTAGCAAACGCTGAGCCAACCAGCGTACTACTTACTGCCAGCACACCTACACTTACTTTTAAGCGCTTGGTGAGATGCTTAAGTACAGTCATTTCGTCATCCTTAATCTTATTATCTGTGCTGAACACCAAAATGTGCCAGGCACCACAAAACGGCTTTACGCCAATACTAAACATAAATCAATTTGGTAGTTTATAAAGAGTTACGATGCAGAAAACTGTAACGGATTGTAAAAGAGAGGATAAACGACGAACGAAGAAATATTGCTAGGGGAAAAGTAGAGAAGAAAGTCGCAATTATATTGCGACTAGCCGTGCCCAAAGCGCTTTAACTTGTTTAGCGTCTTCACTTTCTAATTCGTTGTTGGCGAATGCGCTATTAAGGCTCTCGAGCATTTTATCATTAAGCATCGCAACCGTAGCATCTTCTTGCATTTCTAACTGGCGAGCCTCTACTGCAAAGTGACCTTGCAAGTAGCTGGCTATAAACAATTCGTCATCACTACCGTGATTTACCACGTCATCAAGCGATGCCTCAATATCTG